>Ga0075464_10000081_pt1 | contig 36954 bp, 35 predicted proteins | sample DEB19_08_DNA_5_FD_75068 | JGI IMG/M metagenome (GOLD analysis project Ga0075464, IMG submission 75068) | Aqueous microbial communities from the Delaware River and Bay under freshwater to marine salinity gradient to study organic matter... | ecosystem: Environmental > Aquatic > Marine > Coastal ...
CAGGTTCTTAAGCTTGGCATCTAAGATTGACCTAATATCCCCAGCAAATTCTTCCAAACTGGCTCCTATTGTGGCTACAAAGCCTCTCATGCAAATGAGAGGCTTTTTTAATGCGACACAACGAAGAAAGCTCGCTTTCGAGAGTTGGGGAGCATTGAAAACGCCAAACAAACACTGTGTGTTTGTTTGAAAGGCTTTGGGTAAGGCCAATGGATTGGGAGGACGTTTTGAACGTAGTGAAAAACGGCAGTCCCGTCCACAGCCGAGGAGGTCGGCGCAGTGCAACGAAGCCGAAAACCCCGAACACTTTGGGAATTGCCAATGCATTGGTAGAACGTTTGAGTTAAGTGAAAACGGCATTCTCAATAATCTAACAGTATTTATACGCTAAAATCAAGTTTTGTTATTTATTAATATAGCTAGTGCACAAATATTAATAAACCCTGTTGCCCTTTTGGACAACTTTAACTAACTTTGACATTGAGTACAAATAAGAAATACAGAAACATCCTCTTTTATAAACATTATTTTGAAGAATTCTACAAAAAACAAAACAAGCGAGTTAAAGATAAAATAAAATGGACGCTTCGATTAATTGAAGACCTAGAAGTTGTTCCTAATATTTATATGAAATATATGTCAGGAACAAATGGTATATATGAAATAAGAATTAAAACTGGAACTGATATTTTTAGAATATTTTGTTTTTTTGATCATGAAAATTTAGTAGTTGTTGGAAATGGATTTCAAAAGAAAACTCAAAAGACATCTAAAAATGAAATTTTAAAAGCAATGCAAATAAAACAGAATTATGAAAATGAAAAATAATACTATTTCCCTGGATCAATTTATTGAGAATCAATATGGCGCAATTGGTAATAAAAATAGAGATGCTTTTGAAAAGGGATATGAAAACTTTAAGCTTGGTGCGATGCTTCAAGAAGCTAGACTTAGAAAAGGTTTGACACAGGAAGCGCTTGCCTTAAAACTAGGCACAACTAAATCCTATATTTCAAAAATAGAAAACGATATTAAAGAAATACGCTTATCTAATTTACAAAGACTGGTTGAAATAGGACTTGATGCTAAGCTTGAAGTGGCAATTCATTTTTAAAGTAAATAAAATTTATCTAATACCCCAAGTAAACACATTCAAACTAAGTACTAACATGGCTACGAAGCTACTCATGCAAATGAAAGGCTTTGGGTAAGACAACCCCGTGGTACCAGTATTTTCCGTAATTTTTTAAGTACCCTAACTTAGTATAATACTCGGTTTCAGAAATAAGGAGACCTTGCAAATTTGGATATCGATGTGCCCCAAACCAGAATATCTGAAATATTAAAAGAAAATTGCAGCATTACTACAAACAATGCTTTGAGGCTTTCAAAATCATTTTGATATTGAAGAAGGACTTTTACAAAAAGGTGCTGAGATCAAAATTATTAAAAGGTACACCTCAAACTAAAATAATCATGGCTTCTCCTTTCTATACTAAAACATACTTTTTGTTATACTTTAAGTATTGAAAACCAATATTTTAAATTCTATTTTTCAAATACCATTATAAATAATAGTATTACTATCATTTATAATGGTATTTGTACTATTTTTGTTTGAATAAGACAAGAATAATATGAAATTAGAAGTACAAATTAAAATGAACGAGACCCTGTATTTAAGGGACCCAGAACAGTCAGAGTTAGGAAAGAACATTATCAAACACAGTATTCAATTAATACATAAAACGGGTTTTGAATCCTTCACCTTTAAGAAATTAGCTGAATCCATTGGAACCACCGAAGCTGGCATTTATAGGTATTTTGAAAACAAGCATAAGTTACTAGTATATATTATCTCTTGGTATTGGGGGTGGTTAGAATTTCAGATAGTATATCAAACCAAAAATGTACAAGATCCAATTATCAAATTAGTTCAAGTCATAAAATTATTAGCTACTACAGTAGAAGATGATATCATGACCAGCCATGTAGACGAATCTTTATTGCACCAAATATTAATTACAGAAGGTTCAAAATCATACTTAACGAAACATGTGAGTGAAGACAATAAGCAACAATATTTTAAACCTTACAAAGACTTATGCAATAAAGTTGGAAAAATTATCCTAGAGTGTAATGCCCAATATAAATACCCACATTCACTTGCATCAACCATTATAGAAGTGGCTCATTTGCAAAATTTCTTTATGCATAATTTACCTGCATTGACAGATTTTGATCAAAACAAAAAAGAAGATCAAATAATAGAGTTCTTAAACAACCTTGTGTTTTCAAGTATTAATAAGTAAAGACATGGCAAAAAATTACAACGATATATCCATTAAACAGTCTCTAGATAAATTCTTTAAAATTATCAAATTAGAGAAAAAAGAAGTAACTGCTATATACTTCTATGCCATACTAAGTGGAGTCATTCAGCTTACACTGCCCCTTGGTATTCAAACCATCATCAACTTTTCACAAGCTGCAGCTGGTATAGGAGAATTACCCGTTTCTATTATACTACTAATTGTTATAGTATTAATTGGAATTCTTGTATCCGGAATTTTACAAGTAAACCAAATGAAGATTGTAGAAAAGATTGAACAAAGCATTTTTACAAGATTCTCTTTAGACTTTGCCCACAAAATACCCAAGATAGAGAGTAGTGAATTAAACAATAACCACTTACCTGAATTAATGAATAGATTCTTTGAAGTTATTAATTTACAAAAAGGATTATCAAAGATCTTATTAGATATCCCCTTAGCAGTTATACAAATTGTATTTGGATTGGTATTATTATCATTTTATAATACTTCATTCATAGTTCTAGGCTTACTATTAATATTATTACTCTTCTTTATTTTTAAATACACAACTAAAAAAGGATTAACCGCTTCTTACAACGAAAGTGGTAATAAATACGAAGTTGCGAGTTGGCTAGAAGAAATAGCTAGATCTTATAAGACCTTTAAAATATCAAGTCAGAACAATTTTCATTTAAAAAAGACCGACGAATTAGTAAAAGAATACCTAGTCTCTAAAACCAAACATTTTGAAATTCTAAAATTTCAGTACTGGAGCCTTATTATATTTAAATTACTCATCTCTGCCATGATGCTCATCATTGGTGCTGTATTATTAATCAAACAACAATTAAATATTGGTCAATTTATAGCTGCAGAAATCGTGATATTATTAATCCTATCTGCTGTAGAAAAACTTATCCTAAATTTAGAAGTAGCCTACAATATCTTAACCGGGGTAGAGAAGCTCAGTGTGATCAGCGAGAAGAAAACAGAAATACAAGGCAAAATGTCTTATGTTTCTAACGGCAATGGTATTGCCATTGAAGTTAAGAATTTGAATTTCAAATTTGATAATAGCCATCCATTATTAGAAAACCTAAACTTTGATATACAACCAGGTATAAAAATTTGCATAATGGGAGATGGTGGGTCTGGTAAATCTATCCTACTTGAACTTATTGGAGGAACTTTAAAAAACTTTGAAGGAGTGATCAATATTAATAATATACCTATCATTAATATCAATCAAAACGAGTACAGAAAAAATATTGGCATTTTTTATAATGAGCAAGATATTTTTGATGGCTCTGTATATGATAATATTTGTATGGGCAATGAAAGCATTACACCTAATGAGATAATGAAACATGCAGAAATGTTAGATATCAAAGACTTCATAAGTCAATTACCTGAAGGATTATATACCACCTTACAGCCCACTGGCAAAGGCCTAAGCACCATTATTGCAAAGAAGATATTATTACTAAGAGCCATTGCTAATCATCCTGAATTACTAGTATTGGATGAACCTTTTGAATTAGCAGGTGCAGAGTCAAGTAAGAAAATTTCCCAATATCTAACGAATCTTCCAAATACAACTTGTATGGTAGTGAGTGGCTATATCCCATTTGCCCAAAAAGCAGATTTGATTATTTGGTTAGAAAAAGGAAAGATTAAACATATTGGTCACCCAGAAACTATTTTACCATTAGTTATTAGTTAAGTACCTATGAAAAGAACATTAGAAAATATAAACTCCGAATCTAACTTTACATCAAATTCGGTTAGATCTATTTACAGATATGAGAAGAATAGCAAAATTGGCTATTGGCTATTAGGCGTATTCGTATTCTTACTAATTGTGTTGTTTTTGCCTTGGACGCAAAATATATCTAGTAGTGGACATGTTACTACCCTATACCAAGACCAAAGACCTCAACAAATTAATACAGTTATACCTGGTAAAATTGTCAAGTGGTATATCAAAGAAGGAGATGTTGTTAAAAAGGGAGATACCATTGTGCAATTAGCAGATACCAAAGACGATTACTTAGATTCCAACCTTGTGGAAAGAACAAAGGATCAATTAATATCCAAAGAGCAAAAATTATTATTTTATAGTGAGAAAATCAATGCTATTGAAAGCCAGATTAATGCCATTGAAAACAACAGAGAACTTAAGATTAATGCCTACGAAAATAAAATAGAGCAATACAAAAGAAAATTAATCAGCGATAGCTCCGAAGTAGTAGCAGCAGAAGTAGATTTTAAGATTGCACAAGAACAATTAACAAGAGGTAAACAATTGTTCAATCAAGGGGTGATTTCATTGGTGGAGCAAGAGAGAAGAACTGCTCAAAAAAATAAAGCATTGGCTATTCTCACAGAAAAACAACAAAAATTATTAAATGCAAGACAAGACATAAATATCATAAAAATTGATATTAACGCTATTAGGCAGGAAGCAGATGATAAAATATTTAAATCTAGAAGTGAGATTGCTACTTCTAGAGGCGAGATTGCAGGCACCACCGGAGAATTGGCTAAAAATAAAAATGTCTTAGCCAATTATATCAGCAGGGGAAATCAAAAATGGTTGATTGCTCCACAGAATGGTCAAATTGTTAAAGCAAAAAAATCTGGCATTAACGAAATAGTTAAAGAAGGAGAAATGATTGTTGAAATGGTTCCTACCCAAATTGACTATGCAATTGAATTATTTATTGAGCCCATGGATTTAATGCTAATTAATCCAGGACAAAAGATTAGAATGATTTTTGATGGCTTCCCGGCTATCGTATTCTCTGGCTGGCCAGACAATAGCTATGGAACTTTTGCCGGAAAAATTTCAATGGTTGAAAACAATAGGAACGAAAATGGTAAATTTAGAATCTTGGTAATACCTGACAATCAACAAAAAGCTTGGCCAAAAGAATTAAAAATAGGTACCGGCGCGCGCGGTTTTGCACTTTTAAATACGGTACCTATTTGGTATGAATTATGGCGTCAAATTAATGGGTTCCCTCCTGATTACTATAAAAAAAATAAAGCACTTAAAACAAAATAAAATGCAGGCAAAGCCATTAATATATACCCTACTATTAACTTGTTTAATGGTCAATGCTTTAGGACAAGATAAAAAATTAAGCATTGAGAATACTTTAGACATTGTTAGAAATTATCACCCAGTGATCAAGCAATCTTTTTTACAAAACGAAATAGCTAAAAATGAATTAAGGGCTTCAAAAGGCGTATTTGATCCTAGCATTCAAATAAATACCCAAGAAAAAACCTATGACAACAAGCGCTATTATAAATACAATACCTCTGAATTAAAAATTCCTTTATGGTATGGTATAGATATTAAAGCTGGAACTGAGAATAATATAGGAGAGCGATTAGATCCTACCTTAACTAAAAACAAGTCTGCGTTTGTGGGTGTTAGCATGGACCCATTTAGAGGACTGATTGTAGACAAGAGAAATTCGATTGTTAAACAAGCTAAAAACATTGTAGCGCTTACCGAGAATGAACAATTATTAGTTGTGAATGATCTGTTATTAGATGCAACTAGTGCATATTGGAACTGGGTAAATGCTTATAATATTAATACTATACTCACTAAATCTGTTCAGAACAATAAAGAAAGGTATGAAGTTGTCAAAATGTCTTTTGTTTCAGGGGACAGAGCCCCCATTGATACCACTGAAGCGTTAACTCAATTACAGACCTTTGAGATTTTGCAAACCCAAGCCGCTTTTGATATGCAAAAAGCAAGACTAGAACTAAGTAATTATTTCTGGACAGTCAATAGCACGCCTTATGAGTTAGTGGACGATATAATTCCTTCAGTTAATTTTGATTTAAATTCAATAAACGCTATTGAACTTGGCAAACTAGAAGAATTGGTGGATCAAGCTATTAAAATGCACCCAAAATTAAAAATGATCAATACTAAATCGGAAATATTGGACATAGAGAAAAGATTGAAGATCATTGAGCTTTTTCCCGCTCTTAAATTAAACTACAATGCCTTAGGAAATAATTTAAGCAATATATCTAGTAGTATCAATACTGCTAATAATGTTAAGTATGGCATCTCTTTAACTCTGCCCTTGTTTCAAAGGCAAGCAAGAGGAGAATTGGCAAAAACAAAAAACAAAATGGAAGACCTGAACTGGGATAGAAAATATATAAGCTTAGAAATTGAAAATAAAGTGAAAAGTAGTTTTGCAGAATTTTACGCTTTAAAGCAACAGCTCAAAACCAACGAAGCTATCTTAAGCGCAAATAAACTCTTATTGGACACAGAAAACACCAAATTTCAAATGGGTGAAAGCAGCTTATTCTTAATTAATAGCAGAGAACTAAAATTCATAGAAACCGAGCAAAAGCACATTGCCCTAAAAACCAAATTATACCTAAGCATCTATAAAAACTTATGGGCAATGGGAAGACTTGTTAACTAAATTGAAATGAAAGGCTTTGGGCAAGGGGCCAATGTATTGGGAGGACGGTGCAGTGCAAAGAAGCCAACACTATGAAAATTGCACTAATACACTTGAATTCGTATCCGTTTTGTTTGGGAACTGTATGCTGAAAAAAGGCCAAGCGCACCGCCAATAATATTATTAGGAGGGTTGGTTGGAACTGTTCCTCCACCAGGCCCTGCCCCACCTTGTTGACTAAGTGTAAAAAAATATAAATGAGCAGAGGCACTTATACATTGCATTTCTACCGAAACAAGATCTTTTAATTTGACATTAAGATCCTCATTTCCATTATTCAATGGCCGTTGGTTTACTTTTCCATTATTTAAATTATCGTTGAATATATTGTAGTTATTATCCAACGTGTCATTTATCATTTGAATAAATCGATAACTATTGCCTAGTTCAATGGGGTCTGTATATACCGGAATTATACTATACTGATTTTCACCATTAATAGGGAAAATATTAATTCTGAGACTATCTAAATTTACTTTTTTAGGCATCGTGCTTTGCGCTGTGTACTTTTTGCCATCCACACTTACTTCTAAAAAATAGGTTTTTCCATAAGTCCCTTGTATCGCTTTCGTTTTGTAAATCCCTTCACTACTGTATTTAAGTGTATCCTTGATGCCCGTATTGTCTGCGATAGTGACAATGGCATTGTTAATAGAAGGATATATATTGGGCTCATTGATATTAATGGATCTAGTAAGTTTAACAATATATGGGCCAGGTTGGTCTGTAATATTAGCTTCAATAATAATCTTTGACTCGTTATCTTTAAGGGGAAGCGTTATTATTTTATCACAACTAGATAAAAATAGTATTGCGAAAAATAAGTATGGTATTTTATTTGAGTACATCGTCCTTAAAATTTAAAGTTATAGGTAATACTCGGAACCCATCTAAATAATGCGGTTTGGACAACTTGTGTCTTGGATTTATCTAAAGGATCATCCTGAAAAGATATTCTATAAGCGTTTTCTCGTCCGTAAACATTGTACAAACTAAAATTCCAAGAGCCTACTAATTTCTTCCTTTTCTTATCTTCATAGGTCACACTTAAATCAAGTCTATGATAAGTTGGCATTCTATTAGCATTGCGATTTGCATATTGATAAATAGTTTGTCCACCTAATGAATATTTGCCAGTAGGGAAAGTGACTGCATTACCCGTATTGTAAACAAATACCCCCGAAACAGACCATTTTGAATTTAATTCTACAATTGTAACAATGGAAACATCGTGGGTTCTATCTTGTTTGGCGTTATACCAATTACCTCCATTGATACCTTCAATTTTTCTTTCTGTTTTTGATAGCGTATAACTTATCCATCCACTGAATAATCCAATTTTCTTTTTTGCTAAAAATTCAAACCCATATGCACGTCCCACTCCATACAACAAAGCACTTTCTACATCTGCAATGGTATTTATATTGGTCCCGTCTTTATAATCTAACTGATGTTGCATAGACTTGTAATAAATTTCAGCACCAATTTCATACATATTGTTCTTGAAATTTCTAGTATAGCCTACGCTAGTTTGATCTGCTAATTCGGGCTTGATATTATAAGAATCTCCTATCCATTGATCTGAAGGGCTTGCCGCTGTGGCATTACTTAGTAAATGCAAATGCTGCACATTACGAGCATAAGCTACTTTTAAACTACTAACATCATTTATTCTATAATTAGCCGTAACTCTTGGCTCCAAATTAAGATATGTTTTTCCGAATGCACTTTTTTGCAATAGAATAGAGGAGGTTTTGCTATTATTATCATCATACAAATTATATTCATCACCCCCCATGATCGAATAGCCAGAGACTCTTAAACCATAATCCAATGTCAGTTGCTGGTTGGCTTTGTAATTATTATTGAAATAGATAGCGTTTTCAAGTCCATTACGACCTACTTTATTAATGTTATTGTTTACAGTACCACTAAAAGTACTAGGCGTGATAGTATGTAATATTGAATTGAATCCGAAACGAATTGTATTTTTCGGATTCATGTAAAAAGTATAGTCTTGCTTAATGTTAATGTCCTTAATATTTGAATTAACATTAAAATTAGTCTCTCCGTTTTTTAAACCTACATTGTAGTTATAGTCACTATACACAAAGGAAGTGTTTAAAAATAATTTATTATTTACAATCCTATTCCAACGGATAGTCCCTGTTTTGTTACCCCAATTAATTCTAAAGCTACTACCTAATCCTAATTCGTCTTTACCAAAATAACCCGAAAAGTAGATTCTATTTTTGGCGTCAATTTTATAGTTTGCTTTTGCATTAAAATCGTAGAAGTATAAAATATTGTCCTTGAATTTATCCGTCGCTTTTAAAAAAACATCCGCATACGTTCTTCTTCCAGATAAGATAAAGGAAGATTTGTCCTCTTGAATAGGACCTTCAATACTTAATCTGCTACTAATTAATCCAAGGCCTCCATTAACCGTATAATTTTTATTATTCCCTTCCTTCATCTTAACGTCCAATACAGACGATAACCTACCGCCATATTGCGCTGGTCCATTACCTTTAATCAATGTTGCGTCCTTTATGGCGTCGCTATTGAACGTGCTAAAAAAGCCTAATAAATGAGATGCGTTATATACAGGCGCTTCGTCAAGTAATATTAAATTTTGGTCTGCGGCCCCACCTCTTACATAAAAGCCACTATTACCTTCCCCTGCAGATTTCACGCCAGGTAGTAATTGAATTGTCTTCAAAACGTCTTTCTCTCCAAATATTACAGGCACTTTACTAATAGACTTCATATTTAAAGTCTCCGTCCCCATCTGCGCCTTTATTAAATTATCATCCTTCCTTTTCGATTCTACAACAACTTCAGCTAATTGATTTTTACTTTCTAAAAAAACAGGTATAGACAAAGAAGAATCTAATAAGACTGAAATCTTTTTTTCCTCATATCCTACAAAACTAATTCTTAAAACATACTTTCCTTTTGGTAATGAAATAGCATAAAATCCATATTCATTTGAAGTGACGACAACATTTGCTAGTTGGTCAATTTTAATGACAGCTCCCATAATTGATTCACCGGTAAGTTTATCCTTTATAGTGCCATTTACGGTGGTCCTTTCTTGTGCTTGCACAAATTGAACCATTCCGATAATACAAATAGCTAGGAAGAAGAGGGATTTTCTATAAATAAATAGCATCTGCGAAAATACGTGTAATTAGGCAAAAAATCCAACCGAACGCATCCTGTTTCTTTGAAAGCTTGAGTCAACACGTGCACTATCCTTTTAACTTAAGCTTAGTGAACACCTGTAAATGAGGAAGTGCTAAAACAGATAAAGTAATAAAAAGTAAAGTAAATATACCCGAGCTGTCTTTACTATTAAGCGTTAAAAATGTGATGTAAGCGAACCCAAACCAAGCCATAATTGAAAAAGGGGCAGACTTAATGATTAAACTATTCCAGCCTTTAAAAGTATTGGGGATACTAAATGATATTCGAATTTTGTCAAAAGATAATAGGGAATGCCAAAAGCCAAAATAAAAAGCAAAACTAATCCATAGTGGCATATACAATACAAATAGTATAAGTATCCCTGTTTGCCCTAAAGAATAATAATAATATAGTTGTTTTGAAAAAAAGAAGTTTTTGAATAAAAATAAAACTAGATAAATGACAAATAATGCCATTAATGTATATGGATAAATAGCATTTGCCAGCTTAATTAATGGCTCTTTATGTATCGAGGACCTCCCCATGGTAAGGAAAACGTCTAATGCAAAATGAATATTCTTGGTAAGTAAGAATAAAATCCAAGCAAAACCTAGTAATGTATAAGTGAATTTATGAATGTGGCCAATAGTTTTGCCCATCCAATCAATTTCTCCAAAGTGATATGATGTAATAAGAATGAAAATTACCAAAGCGAGAATTGGAAAAAAATACCATACCAAAGCATACAAAATAATATTGCCAATATATTTAAGTAGGAATATTTTTTGATTACTATTTGATTGGCTTAAGTGTTGGTCGATATATAAATCTAATGCACCATGTGGTACTCCAAATAAAATGAGCACAAAAATTAAAAAAGAAATTTGTGTATTAGCGTTGAAATGAAAAACCAACTCTACCAGGTAAAGTAAGAATGCAAACAATAATAGATATCCCCTTAGCTTTATTTGCATACAAATTTTTTAAAAAACTATGGGGCAAAAGAATTTGCCCCATAGTAAAACCAAATAGTTTAAGCCGATTTTCTACTTAAACTATAAATCACTAAACCGAAACCTATTTTGTTAACAGCATCCCCAATGTTGTAAATGACATTCATATCAAGTCCAATGTTTTTAAAACTAGCATACCATTGTCCGTCTGCTGTGCCTATTAAATATCCTAATGGATAAATAGCCCAACCAACTAGAACGAACCAACCTAATGCAGCGTTTGCAGAAGCAACAGCTGAACCAGCATTTGTTGCTAATTTTTTAACATCACCTAACCATACCTCATATACAATGTAGAAGTATGCGATTGCACTGACAGTTCCCCAAATTGTTGGATTACCAAGTCCTGCTTCTCCCATGTATCCTGTAACAAGCATTACAACCGACCCTAAGATCATCTTCCATAATATACTAGCTGTTCCGCCTGCTTTTTTAGTGATTAAATAAAATTCAACACACATTAAAGGAACAGTTAATAACCAGTCTACATAACGAAAGAAAGTCGGAGAGTCATGGGTTTCAGCATAATACCCACGCATGTAATAATAATGAACCGCAGCAATGAAAGTAATCAATCCAGATACAAGAACAGAGGTTCTCCATTCTTTACTAGTGTTGCCCACTTCCATGAAAAAAAACACGGCAGCAGCCATCATAGCCATAGTGCCTACAAAGAAAGTAAAAGAAACATAGTCAGTTTTTGCTATAGCAACTGACATCAATGACAAATGATCCATATTGTTGAGTTTTGGTGAACATATTCATTCACAACACTCCTCATTTCCGTTACGGCTGTCATTAAAGTTTTTCTACAATAATGCAAAGCAATATCAAGCCAATCGTTGTACTTAATCAACATTAAATTAGACTAAATGTTCAATAAGTAAAAATAATAATTAAAAAATAATGTTAAATAGTAAAAGAAAAATTTTAATTTAAATACGTACTAAATACACAATAAAAAATAAAAGACTATGAATCAATCAATTAGAATTAACAATGATGAAGCTTTATTTTAAAATCGATTTCTTTTCCAGTTTACAGAAACGGAAGATCCTTCAGCTAATATAACTGAATCAGGTTCTTGGTTGGATAAATTGGCAAAAGCATTGCCATACATGCTACCAAAATCACAACTAATATGATTTTCTATAATTTTATTTGTCACCCATCTTGGATGATGAATTTTATATTCTTGTGTGTTTTCCTGATCTAGTTTAGTAAATCCAAAATAGCGTTCAAAAATGAACTCTTCAATAGTGGAAGGCTCTATTTTATACTTATTGTTGTCTGAACAAATTGACATGGAGTTCCATTCTTGATTTATTTTCCACTCGTATTTAATTTCTTTATTTTCAGCTACTACAATCTTATGCTTGGTAGGTATAGAAATATAATGCTCTTTATAAAGTTTGTTAGCTAATAGTGCTACAATTTTGAAAGGAACAGTTTCATTAATAAAAACTACTCCTTTTTTCACTTTCTTCCCCTCTACCCTTTTTACGTAGAATCTTAAATTAATTTCCTCGAATGATCCAAAAAACGGGATGGGTATCCCAAACAAACTTGTCTTTTTAAACATAAACCCAACTAAACTTACATAAGTTTTATATTTATAATAATCTAGTTCAACCCCCTTTGGCAAATAGGGCTTTAAAACAGCCGAATCTACCTCATAGTTAGCCATCACTAAGTTTTCCCAATTGGCAGTTAAAAAGGTATTGCGCATTAAATGTTATTTACCTATATAAAACAATTATTGATTCAAATTGTTCATAAGCAGGTAACCTTATCTTTACCGCATATATTGAAGCATATGAATATTGTTTTATTTGACGGAGTATGTAATTTGTGTAATGCAACAGTTGTTTTTTTAATAAAACACGACACCAGTAATAACTTGCATTTCGCTGCACAGCAAACTGCAGCTGGACAAAACATAATGCAGCAGCATGACATTATAGATGATAATAAATCTGTTATTTTCATCAAGGGAGACCAAGTGTATTTCAAGTCGGATGCAATTATTGAGATAGCTAAACACATTGCAGGCTGGCCTCGTTTTTTGAAATATGGCTACATTTTACCAAAAGGCTTTCGGAATGTATTGTATGATTTTATTGCAAAAAATAGATACCGAATATTTGGCCAAAGAACCACTTGTTCCATTCCTAGCGAAGCTACTAAAAATAAATTTTTGTAACTAGTAACTTAAATTACGTTGAGCCTTTTTCCAATAACTAAAAAAGGACGGAAAATAGCCAGCAACATTTGGGAACATCCATTCCCTTTGATCTCTAATTCCAGGATAATAATTAAACGCAGGATGCTCTTTTGAAATTACGAATGCTGACTGACCATTGTTTGTTTGTGAATATACATTATAGATATCCTCTATCTCACCTGTATATATTTGTATGCCTTCTATATTCTTAGATAGCGCTACAATAAATTGAATCACCTTGTCACTTACAGGGTAGTTTTTAAAATGAGAAGGCTCCAATAACAGCACTCTATTTACTTTTTCATCTTTTCTCCACAGCGGGTCTACATTATAAGAGTTGTAAATTAAAGTAGGCAAACTAGTGTCTAAACTTGGTAGCTCCGTAGAGGGTAAGTTAGTATTTAATTCCAAAGAAACCGTCTCTTGCAAAGTCAACGGAACAGGCATGTTGACTATATTTTCATAGGGCTTGTCTAAAAATGTTCCTACTTGTTTTGAAAAAGTATACTTGTTAATATTCTCTTGATTACAATAATATTTTTTACTCGAAAAAGCACCAGCCACCCATTGCCAACTACAATTATTACTGGCCATATCGCCGTCTAGTAAATGATAATACATCCACTTGGAAGGCTGCAGCCAATGCGCTTTTCCAATATTACAAGCTATTGCAGCCAAGTACATTCTAATATGATTATGCAGGTAACCGCCGTTATATAAATTATTTATTTCCTTGTCTATACTATCTATCCCTGTTTGTGCATTTTGCAATGAAACAATCATTTTGTGATGTGCCACATCCTGCTGAGCCTGTTTAAGATCCTCCCAAATCAAATTATTTTTAGACTGCCAAACTCTTTGATAGTATTCACGCCAAGCTAATTCTTGTATTAATTTCTCGCATACTTGAATGGGATATCCTTTGGATAATATGGAATCCAGCACATGCTTAAGTGTTATGACCCCTCTAGATAAATAAGGCGCTAAATAGGTAATATGACCATTTAAAAAATTTCTAGTTTTAGCATACTTCGCTGGATCAATGGCATTGATTCTTTCCAATACTGAACTATAGTCCGTAGGGAAATGAACTCTATTAAGGTTTTGCATAAGGAAGTCTTTCTAAACGATTGGTGAAATGATAACTATCTAGTCCAGTGCAAGCTATGCTGCCCGCTTTTTCGATATCCAAATATCCGTCTGCTAGTAAACAATCCGTTGGGAAATGCATTTCCTTAATTTCCCCAATAATCATAATTGTATTGTTAATGGTTAAGTTAATGCGCTCTTTAAATTCAATGCCTAACTGAACATTACTTTCTCCTACAAATGGGGCTTTAAAATTATTTATATACGCAGCGGTCAAACCAGTTACTTCAAATTCTGAGATATCCTTGGGGTACCTTCCGATGTTTGATGAGCTTGTTTATAAATAGATTCATTTAAATGATTAATAGTATAAAAGCCCGTTGTTAAAATATTAGATAAAGTATGTCGTTCTACCGAATCGGGACGCATGATAAAACTAATTAAAGGCGGGTTGGCACCTATATGAACAATGGAATTAAAGATGGCTAAATTAGTTTGACCAACTTCGTCAACTGTACCTATTAAACATACACTTTTAAAGCCTCCCACACTATTAACTAAGTGTGCTCTTTGTCTTTGTTCCATCTCCATTAATTGGGTATGCGTTATTTGTGTTTTCATGCTTTATTTTGAATATCTAAATTTTTTAAAAAATTATTGGCATTATTTAAATGGGTCGATTGTTTCTCTGGGCTCATTTTGTCGAAAGTACCTATTAGCATTCCAAGTCTTGGGTTTTTTAAGAAGAAGCTGCGATGCTCATGCATAAAACGCCAGAACAATCCATCCCAAGTGCTTTGCCATTCCCCTTTTTCATAATCACTCATTTTCATTAAATAATTACTACCACTTATGTAGGGCTTTGTTGTCATTAGACCGCCGTCCGCAAATTGTGTCATTCCATATACATTAGGCACCATCACCCAATCGTAAGCATCTATGAACATTTCCATAAACCACTTATAAACTTCGTTAGGGTCGAATTCACATAATAACATAAAGTTCCCCAATACCATTAGTCTTTCAATATGATGGCAATAACCTGTTTTTAATACTTTGTGAATGGTACTGTCTATAGGAGGAATCCCGGTTGTCCCTGTCCAAAAACTAGCAGGTATTTTACGCGTAAATTTCCAATAATTGGTAGTGCGTTGCTTACTCCCTTCTCGCACATAAACAATTTTTATAAATTCTCGCCAACCCATAATTTGTCGAATAAAGCCTTCCATTGAATTTAAAGGGATATTTTTTTTCTTACCTATCGCAAGTGCTTTTTCTATAATTTGCTGAGGAGTTAGTAAACCGATATTTAACATGGGGCTTAAAACCGAATGATGCAATACAGTTTCCTTTGTAACTATAGCGTCTTCATAAATGCCAAATTTTTCAAACCTGCTTTTTAAAAATTCATCTAGCCAGTTTTCTGCCTCTTCAAAATTTGTTGCAAATAAATGAGGCCCATTAGTATCTCCATAATTCTTTGGAAAATGTTTTTGAACATAATGCTTAGCTTCTATTAAATATTCGTTTTCTGAAGGCAGCGGAAGACTAGGAACAATCTCTTTTTTAGGAAACTTGGCTCTATTTTCAGCATCAAAAGTCCATTTGCCACCAACTGGTTTTCCATCACTTTCTAATAGTATACCACGTTGTTTTCGTTGCCAAGTATAAAAATCGGTCTGAAAATATGTTTTTCGTTTACTAAAAAAATCAGAGACGCCTATTGTAGAATTTAAAAAATTAGGGCTGTCGTAAATATGTAATTTTAAAGCGTACTTTTTACATGCTGTATTAATCTTTTTCATTAACCAATTATCAACAACATCTACCACATGAATATTATCAATCCCCTCGTCAGTTAAAGTCGCTATTAAAGCAGCGCAATCACTTAGCTTATTGTCCTGATTAATATATTGTACTTTGAGGCCTTTTTTTATTAAAAATTGCTCATAATACTTCATACTTGCTCTATGCAAAACTAATTTTTGTTGATGGAAATGGTATTGCTTAAAATAGAGATCTTCTTCAATTAGGTATACCTTACTATCTTTTTGCAAAAAAGGATTGATTTGATATAGCTGGTGCGGGAATATAAGGAAAGCCGAATTTGACATTAAAACTTTGTGATTTTGTAATTATGAACAATAAAAGAAGCAAATTGTTCAACATTTTCTTAAAAACTTTACTCATTTTAAACATTGTGTTAAATGATTAGTCTTAATCAAAATAAATTGATTAAATTCAGTAAAATTTTATTCATGTTTAAGAAATTCACTCCAACGGACTTTTTTATGTTCATCGCTGCATTTTTGTCATTAATCTTTTCTGAAATATTATGGTTTAGTGGAGATAAAGAAGCCGGGATTTTTATAGGAATTTGGGTCCCTTCTATTATGGGATTCGCTATTTATTTAAAACTAATTAATAAAGACTAATATGACTGATATTATACCCTATTTTGCTGCCCTTATTACCGTGCTATTTGGAGTTGGATTTATGCTAGCTTTAAATAAATACAAAGGATACAAATAAAAAAAATTATTATCTAGTATGTAAAACGCGCTATGCTTTTTTTACATACTAGATTCTTGTATAGATTTTTTAAGCTTAGCACAAAGCTTCCTGTATTTATTGTAAATTAGAATAATCAAGCATTAACTAATTCTCAATAAAACCGATCTCAATGAATTTATATATCCTAATACCTGTCGCAATTATTTTAATTGCCTTAATTGTGTTTCTAATTAAAAGAAATATAATTGACGAGAAAGAGTACGAGCATCAAATCAAAGAAGATTTTCATGACTCCAAAAAAGCACCCAGCGATATTGACACAGAAGATCCCATGCACTAGATAGTAATTTAAAATAGTTAGCTATATTAATGCTCCATTATCGCATCCCATAATTTAACTCTCTTTTCTAAGGATTCAATTGACGCATTCGTTGCTGCTTCCCAATTACCTGCATCATTACCGCATAGCTCTGAAACCATTTCTAATGCCAAATGACTATGATGTCCTCCGTCTACTTCAATATGACGCTCAATGTAGTATTTGAAAATGGATACTTTGTCGGGATGTTCCGCATAAATCTGATTTAAAATCTGAGTGAACATGTCCGGTATTAGATCCTCTCGTCCAAAAGTGAACACTGCCGCTTTAACATGTATCGGCGCATTTTGAGCAATATCAAAGGTGAACTGTAAGAATTCTTTTACTTGGGCTGGAATTGGAGCACTTTGAATAGCCTCTTTGATTTCCATTCCAGACTTTAATGAAGCAAGTAATGAGTCTATTAAGTTTGTATTTGCTCCCATTTGACGCATTGCAGCTATATATAATTCAAAATGGCTAATTCGGTTGCCTTGTTCGTCCACGTCAGACTCTTCCCCTAATACAATTTCATTTATTAAATACCTAGTATTTGCAGATCCTACTGGCAACCATGGCAGATTCACTGAAGTTAAATTTGTTTGTAAGGACTTCAATAAACTCATGAAATCCCATACAGCAAACACATGGTATTGAGCAAATTTTTGCAAACCCCCTAAATCGTTAATCTGAGTATATACCGGATGTGCTAATAAATTGGCGCGACTTGAATGAATTTTATCTTTTAAACTTTCTGCTTGCGGATGCATAAATTGTTTTTATTTAAGAACAAAATTGTATTTAAATTGTTGTAACAAATGCAAAGAAAGTCATAACCGACAGTACAAACAAGCAATTGAATATAATGCAAGGAAAATTTCCAAATATCATAAATAAAGAAGGACAGGCTATCTACTTTGGCAGTATTATAAACGAGGAAGAGATATTGTTTTATTTCACCAATTTGTTAAACAATATTGAATGGAAAAATGAAGTAGTTGTTATGTTTGGCAAGGAAATAACTACTAAACGAAAAGTTGCTTTTTATTCAGACGACAAAATTGTATATACCTATTCAAAGCAGACTAAATACGGACTTACATGGACTGACTCTTTATTGAAATTAAAGCAACACATTGAATCTTTTACTGGAGCAAGCTATAATGCATGCTTACTGAATCTATACCATGACGGTAATGAAGGAATGGGCTGGCATAGTGATGATGAAAAAGAAATTATACCCAATAGCTCCATCGCTTCCTTAAGCCTTGGCGCCGAAAGAAAGTTTTCATTTAAGCATAAAATTTCAAAGGAATCCGTTTCCATTATACTAGAGAATGGTTCATTACTAGAAATGAGAGGGACTATTCAAAAAAATTGGTGGCATGCAATGCCCAAAAGCAGCAAGGTAAATAGCCCAAGAATTAATCTCACTTTTAGACAAATGACAACATGAAAAATGACAAGTCTCGTAAAGGGCAAATAAAAAAGGAAAACCTGCCAAGTAAAATTTGTGTGGCCTGTAATCGTCCATTTAATTGGAGAAAAAAGTGGGAACGTTGCTGGGAAGAAGTGAAATATTGTAGTGAAGCATGTAAAAGAAAAAATTAATTCACTATCGCTTACTTATTTTATTCATCGAGATGGACTTCTGCCTGGAACATTTGAATCTTTTAATGTCGGTACTTCTTTTAACCAAATGCTTTTGACTCACCCCACTGTTTACTCTTTTTCGCCATAAATTAAAGCTATTACGTTTCAGCTCGGTACGCATTAACTTAATTGTATCCGCCTCTGTTAAACCAAACTGAAAGTTGATTGCCTCAAAAGGAGTCCTGTCCTCCCAGGCCATTTCTATAACCCTATCAATATCTATTCTTTCCATTCTATTGGTATAATTATTTCGTTTGTTCTCCCTACAAATTGGAAAGGCGCATTATATCCTAAAAAACTAAAAGAGCCTTTAACTTGGATTTTTTCCTTTGCTAATGCCTCCATTAACTTGTCTTTATAAATAGTTATTTTTTCGTCAGAAGCATAACCTCCAAAAGAAATTACTGCTACATATTCAGGATTACTATTTTGAATGGAAATACTCTTATCATTAGGTATAGGTAAATTTTGATCACTATACTTTTCTGGCATTATAAAACTCATACTTGAACCTTTATCCGACATGGACATTCTAACAGGCGCTGTCATTGAAATACTTTCCTTTTTTTCATTCCCGCCAAATATATAACCAGCTAGTTTTCTAAAGCCTTTACTAGCTACTCCCTTATAATTTGTGGCATCGGAATATATAGTTGCGAAAGTTGCAGATGGGTAATATCTAATTTCAAATTTCTTTGTCTTTGAAACTAGGCGGTACTTTTGCCTTTCTGTTTTTGAGGCATTTACGGATATAAATGATTGAAAAACAACAAAAATGGCTACCAGCCCCATCATAAAATACCATGTTTTCATAAAAACGATTTTAATTATAACAATTCTATCGCTTTTTAGTTCAGTTATGGCCTGATTATATTTTATGCTTATTTTTGAAGCATTATGTGTTATGTAGTTGGCATCAAAATCCCTAAAAAACAAACAGTCAAAATTGGCGACAAGCCACTTGAGCTGGACCCTATTGACATCCCAGTTCAATCGGGTTTTGCCTACAATGAGTGGCCTGTTATTTTCAAGGAACAGCAAGGGGATGAAAAAATTACAAGACCCGGCTTGATGCACTGGGAATTAATCCCTACTTGGGTTAGGAATCAAAAAGAATTAGAGGAGTCGAGAAAAAAATATACTACCCTCAATATTAAATCCGAAGGAATATTTACCAATAAAGTAGCTCAAGCGGTAGTGCATACCAATAGATGCCTTGTATTAGCGTCTCATTTTTTTGAGTGGCAGGAAATTGAAAAACAAAAATACCCACATTGTATTCAAATTGAAAACACACCTTTATTTTTTATAGCTGGCGTATGGAATACCTGGACCGATTTTAGTTCGGGGAAAACAAAAAATAGTTTTGGCATCATTACTACTCAGGCCAATGAAACTATGAGTAAAGTACATAATGTAAAAAAGCGTATGCCCACTATTTTAGACGACGCACGCGCCAATAGCTGGGTGAACGGACATTTGAATGAAAAGCAAATTCAAGAAATTGCGTCTTATCAAATTGACAATGCAAAAATGAAAGTACATAAAGTTGCTAAAAACTTTCAGCAAGCGCAGGACCCTATTGCACCTTTTGATTATACTATTTTTACAACGCAGTCCTTATTTTAATTTTAGGCTTTTAGTATTTTTCAAGTTCCCCTTACCTAGCTACACTACCTCCGTCAATTACCAATTCTGCACCAGTCATAAAGGAAGACTCGTCCGACGCTAAAAACAATACCCCATTTGCAATTTCAATAGGGTCGGCCATTCTTCCTTGAGGTGACATTTCTTTTATTGTATTTTCCATACCCGGCGCTTTCATTAAGTCTTCTGTCATTGGAGTTAATACACCCCCTGGACAAACTGAATTCACCCTTATTTTGTCTTTTGCCAATGTTACCGCCAAGTCCTTGCCAAATAAAACCAAGCCTCCTTTTGAAGAAGAATAAGCTGATCCATTACCGCCCACTAATCCTGCAATGGAAGCAATATTAATAATGGACGCTCCACCTACTTTTCTTAAATGAGGTATGCAGGTTTTACAACCAATAAAGGGTCCTGTTAAATTAATGGCAATAACATTCCCCCATAATTCAATAGACGTGTTTTCGCAATCACTATAGCCGGGGTAGACTCCTGCATTGTTTACCAATACGTCTATCCTTCCGTGCAATGCAATGGCCTTGTCTGCTACTTTCTTCCATTCCGACTCATTGGTTACATTATGTTTCATAAACTCAATATCTAATCCCTCCGCCCTAGCAGCAACTACCCAAACTTTCAACTTTTCTTCATTCATGTCGGTCGCAATTACTTTTGCACCTTGTTTTGCAAAAAGTTTTGCCACTGCTGCACCTATTCCTCCTGCCGCTCCAGTTACAATTGCTACTTTGTTTTCTAAACGTCTCATAATTTTAATTTTTTATTTAAATTCGGCAATTTTTATATTTTCAATACCTTTTAACAATGCGTCTGGATTAAATGAAATACTATCAATTCCTTCGTCCACCAAGAACTGTGCGAAACTGGGAAAATCACTTGGCGCTTGGCCACATAATCCAATTTTAGATTTTGATTTTTTTGCTTTTTGGATCATCATTGAAATCATCATTTTTGCAGCTTCATTTTGCTCACTAAACAAGCTACTAATTATGGAAGAATCCCTGTCAATGCCCAATGTTAACTGTGTAAGGTCATTGGAGCCAATAGAGAACCCGTCAAATATTTTTGCAAATTTTTCCGCTAATAACACATTGCTTGGAACCTCTGCCATTACATATACTTCTAAATGATTCACTCCTCTTTCCAGACCATTTTCCTTCATTACTGCAATTACTTTTTCTCCCTCTTCTAAAGTTCTACAAAAAGGAATCATCACTTTTACATTCGTGAGCCCCATTTCGTCTCTTACTTTACCAATGGCATTACACTCCAACTTAAACCCGTCCTTATAACTTTCATGATAGTATCTTGACGCACCTCTAAAGCCTAACATTGGGTTTTCTTCTTTTGGCTCAAAAGCTGCTCCACCAATTAAATTAGCGTATTCATTCGTTTTAAAATCACTCATTCGTACAATTACTTCCTTAGGATAAAATGCAGCTGCAATAGTAGCAATCCCTTCCGATAGCTTGTCTACAAAATATTGTTTCTTGTCTTTATAACCTTGCGTTATTTTTTCAATTTTAGCTTTTAGCTCAGGGTCTTTTAGCTTATCAAAATTAACCAATGCCATTGGATGAATTTGTACTGCATGTGTTATGATGAATTCAATACGCATTAATCCAACACCGTCATTAGGATAGAAGGATAGTTTAAATGCTTTCTCTGGATCCCCAACAATTAACATTACTTTGGTATGCGCCGGTTTTTGCAATAATGAAAAATCTAAATTCGTCTCTGTAAATTCTATTGCTCCTTTATATACAAAACCAGTTTTTCCCTCACTACATGAAACGGTAATTGTAGAACCGTCCTCAATTACTGAAGTTGCATTTCCGCATCCAACTATTGCAGGAACGCCTAATTCTCTTGCTACTATAGAAGCATGACTTGTTCTTCCTCCCTTATTGGTAATAATAGCTGCCGCTTTTTTTAAGATAGGATCCCAGTCTGGGCTTGTTGTGTCTGTAACTAAAATTTCTCCTTCTTTTAATTTGTCAGATTCTGATGGATTATGCAAAATTCGGACCACACCTGTTGCCATTTTAGCACCAACTGCTTCTCCTTGTACTATTTTTTCCCCTTTATTTATCAATGCGAACTCTTGTAAAATAAATGGATTCTGTCTTGATTGAACCGTTTCTGGTCTTGCTTGAATGATAAATATTTCATTAGTGATTCCGTCTTTTGCCCATTCTATGTCCATGGGCTTTTCATAATGGTCTTCAATAATTAAACACCATTTAGCCAGTTTAGTTATTTCCGCATCACTTAATACAAAAATAGATCTCTTTTCCAGAGAAGTGTCCATATTTACAATAGACTCTATTCCTTGATCACTATAAATCATTGTTTTTCCCTTAGACCCTAAGTTCTTTTGTATAATTGCATGCTTGTCTTTTAGCAATGTTGGTTTAAAAACTAAAAATTCGTCTGGTGTAACTGTTCCTTGTACAATATTTTCACCTAATCCCCATACCCCACTTATATGAATTACTTGTTTGAAACCAGACTCTGGCTCTAGCGTAAATGCAACACCCGAACAGGCTTTGTCGGACCTAACCATTTTTTGAACACCTACCGATAATAGTACTTTGTCATGTTCAAACCCATTATCCTCTCTATACTTTATAGCACGGTCTGTATACAATGAAGCAAAACATTTTTGGAGCGCTTTCAATAAAGCAGCTTCCCCTTTAATGTTTAAAAACGACTCATGCTGCCCAGCAAAACTAGCTGATGGCAAATCCTCGGCAGTAGCGCTACTTCTTACTGCAACTTCGAAATAATCCCCGTCACATAATGCTCTATAAGACTCCAAAACAAGGTCTGTAATTTCTTGCTGAATAGTAGTATCTAAAATTAATTTGCGCGCCTTTGCCCCTATCTCTCTTAAATTACTATAATTTTTCCTGTCAAGCTCCTTCATCAAAGTTGACAATTTTGTCCCAAGTCCGTGGACAGAAAGAAATGTTTGAAATGCGAAAGCAGTGGTAGCAAATCCGTCTGGCACAACAATGCCTTTTTGAGAAAGTCTAGAATACATTTCTCCCAAAGAAGCATTCTTCCCTCCTACAATTGGGACATGGTCAATGGTGATGTCTTTAAATTTTTTTATAAACTCCTTCATAGCTAAACACTTTAATTAAATACTAAAAAGTAACTCAATTAAAGTTAAGCATAGCCAATAGCTAGGACAATGACATTCGTCATCGAATAAATTGAATAAAAACGGATTATTGAAATCGTAAAATTTCTACTGCATTATAATTGTCTCATGCATTTCTGGCACAATTACTTCCTTGAACCCTTTTTTTCTTAAGCGTTCCGCAAAATGATCCTGCACTTCTGCCTCTCCATGAACTACAAAAATTTGCTTTACGGCTTCTGGTAATTGACAAGCAAGAAATTGCATTAAGTCTTCGTAATCTCCATGCGCACTCATGCTTCTAATAGATCCCACTTGTGCTTTTACCGTATAGGTTTCGCTATAAATTCTTACTTCTTTCTGACCATGCATTAATCGGCCGCCCAATGAATGTGGTTCACAATATCCTACCAATAAAATGGTATTCTTAGGGTTGTCGATATTGTTCTTAATATGATGTTTAACCCTTCCTGCGTCCGCCATGCCAGACGCAGAGATAATAACTTTAGGATGTAAATCTTCATTCAAAGCCTTACTTTCTTCAACCGACTTAATATAACGTAACCCCTCAAAATCAAATGGATCCTCGTCCACTTCCAAAACTTTTTGAATTTTTTTATTGAAATATTTTGGGAAAGATTTTAATACGTCAGTTGCTTCAATACTCAAAGGACTATCTACATATACTGGTATATGTGGTAATCGCCTTTCTAAAGAGAGCTGATTTAATTCATATAAAATTTCCTGTGTTCTTCCTACACTAAAAGCAGGAATAATTAAATTGCCTTTTTGTTCCAAGCAAGTCTTTTCAATCCACTTTAACAAATCGTCTGGAGTTGTATGAATTAAGTCATGTAGTTTATCTCCATAAGTACTTTCTATAATCATAAAATCTGCCTGCGGGAAATTTGCTGGAGAACGTAAGATCATATCACGGTATCTACCCACGTCCCCACTAAAAGAAAGTGTTTTAGTGACACCAGCTTCTTTAATTTTCAAACTTACGCAGGCACTTCCAATAATATGACCGGCGTCGGTATACAATAATTCAACTGCATCAGTGATACGTGTATGCTTATCATACTCCACTTCGGTCAACATTGGAATTACTAAATTAACATGATCCATATCGTATAAAGGATCAATGGGAGGCAAGCCCTGTTTGGCTCTGCGCTTATTGCCATATTTTGCGTCATCTCTTTGTATCATGGCAGAATCCTCCAGCAAAATAGTGGTTAATGCCTTGGTAGCTGGTGTGCAATATATTTTTCCATTAAAGCCCTCTTTAACAAGCTTAGGCAATAATCCAGTATGATCAATATGTGCGTGTGATAAAATTACATAATCCAATGTAGTAGGATCAAATCCAAAACTAGCATTCATTTCGTCGGTATCCCTTCCCATTCCTTGGAACATTCCGCAATCCAAAAGGAACGATTCACCACTATCTAAACTGACTAAATGCTTTGAACCAGTTACAGTTCTTGCTGCGCCGTGAAAACTAATTTTCATATAAAGATATTATACTACTAAGTTAACCTATAATGCGATGGATGCTACTAAATAATCTGCAATTAAAATTAAGATACAACTTACCACTACAGAAGTAGTACCTGCTTTACCAATTTCCAATGCCCCTCCTTTTACATAATAACCAAAATAGGAAGGCACGGTGCTAATAATAAATGCGAATATATACGCTTTGTATAAAGCGGTTGTAATATTATGATAATCTAATCCCTTTCTGATTCCTGCTATGAATACTTCTGGAGCAATTACATTGGTCCAGCCTCCTACCATGTAACCACCCCATATACCTAATACTGCCGAAATACCTATTAACAAAGGGACCATCGTAATAGCACCTAGGATCTTAGGAAGAATTAAATAGTTTTTTGTGTTAATGCCCATAATTTCTAAAGCATCTATTTGCTCACTTATGCGCATATTGCCTAATTCACTGGCAATTTTACTTCCTACTACTCCTGCCAATACAATACTTAATACTGTAGGGGATAATTCCAGAATAATACTATCTCGAACAATTTGTCCAATGGTGGAAATAGGAACCAATGGATTGGTTAATTGATAGGCTGTCTGTACCGTAGTTACTGCACCTAGAAATAAGGAAATGATGACTACAATGGGTAATGAACCTAGTCCAATGTCCACGCATTGCTTTATGTACTCTTTCCAAAACATTTTACGGTTTTCAGGTCGAGTAAACATTCCTTTTATCATTAAAAGGTATTTTCCAAAAGGCGTTAGAAAGTCCATACAGTAAAGTTAATGAATTTCTATTTTCTGCGTTTCTTCATTCGTTTCCACCAACTAGTCCTTTGCACTTCGGTTTCAGTGTCAATTCTTGTCTTTAACTGAGCATCCACTACAGACACTGTAGCCATATTGACTATATTACGAACGTCAGAACCTAATTGCAATACATTCACTGGCTTTTTAAGACCTAGCAGAATTGGACCAATTACGTCTATGCCACCCACTTCTTTTAATAAATGATAAGCAATATTACCTGCAGTTAAATTAGGGAATATTAAAACGTTAACGTCTGCATCCACTAAATCGCTAAATGGATAATTTTCTTTTAAGATCTCTTTATTAAAAGCCAACATACCCTGCATTTCACCGTCTACAATTAAAGAAGGGTTTCTTTGTTTTACAATTCTTGTTGCCTCGGCCATCATTCTAGCGTCTGGCGTATCACTACTTCCAAAATTTGAATAACTTAACATGGCAACTCTTGGTTCGATATTAAAATTGCGTACTTCTTTTGCAACTAATAACGTTATGTCTGCTAATTCTTCTGCAGTAGGTGCAATATTTACAGTAGTATCTGCTAAGAATAAAGGTCCTTTCTTAGTTAACAGTAAATACATGCCTGCAATTTTCTTAACGCCTTCTTCCGTTCCAATCGTTTGCAATGCAGGCTTAATACCGTCTGCATAGTTTCTTGTCAATCCAGAAAGCATGGCGTCTGCTTCCCCTGTTTCTACCATCATGGCACCGAAATAATTTTGAGTGCGCATTAATTTCAAACTCTCATATTTATTGACCCCTTTACGTTGTCTTTTTTGGAATAATAAAGATCCAAAAAACTCACGCTTCGCTTCCATCTCATCTCCTCTAACGTCAATAATTGGCAAATCCGAAATGTCAATATTATTTGCAGCAGCAATATTTTTTATTCTTGTTTCATTACCTAATAAAATCGGATATGCGATACCGTCATCATATACAATACTTGCCGCTTTTAATATTTTAGTATTCTCTGCGTCTGCAAACACCAAACGTTTTGGATCACGTCTAGCTTTATTGCTAATTAAACGCATCAATTGATTGTCTAGACCCAGTCTCTTATTTAATTGTAAAACATAAGCTTCCCAATTAGGAATTTGTATTTGCGCTACACCCGAAGCTACTGCAGCCTTTGCCACCGCAGGCGCTACAGTACATAATAATCTTGGGTCCAATGGTTTTGGAATAATATACAATGGTCCAAAGCACAAATTTTGTTGATTGTATGCCATGTTTACAATATCTGGCACAGCCGATTTAGCAAGTTCTGCCAAGGCCTTAACTGCAGCCAATTTCATTTCTTCATTGATAGCTTTTGCACGCACATCCAAAGCACCTCTAAAAATATAAGGGAACCCTAAAACATTATTAACTTGGTTAGGATAATCCGATCTTCCTGTTGCCATTATAATATCCTTACGCACACTTGTCGCTTCTTCATATCCAATTTCCGGATCTGGATTCGCTAAAGCAAATACAATTGGATTTTTAGGCATGGAAGCTACAATTTCCTTAGACAAAATATTTCCTACACTTAAGCCCAAGAAAACATCTGCTGTTTTCATTGCCATTGCTAATGTAGTTGATGAAGACTTAACTGCAAATGGTTTTCTGTCCTCTCCTAAATCTGTTCTTCCTTGATGTAATACGCCGTCTTTGTCAAACAAAGTAATATTTTCAGGCTTCGCTCCTAATGCAACATATAATTTAGTACAAGCCATTGCAGCAGCACCAGCGCCACTTACTACAAATTTAGCTTTATCAATTTTCTTCTTTTGTAATTCCAAAGCGTTCAATAAAGCAGCACTACTAATTATTGCGGTTCCATGCTGGTCGTCATGCATTACCGGAATATTCATCTGCTCTCTTAACTTTTTCTCGATATAAAAACATTCTGGCGCTTTTATATCTTCTAAATTAATTCCTCCAAATGTGGGTTCCAAAGACTTTACTATTTCAACGAATTTGTCTGGATCTGTCTCGTTAATCTCTATATCAAAAACATCAATGTCTGCAAAAATTTTAAACAATACTGCCTTCCCTTCCATCACTGGCTTACTTGCTTCTGGTCCAATATTTCCTAAACCTAAAACCGCTGTACCATTTGTAATAACACCTACTAAGTTTCCTTTTGCAGTGTATTTATAAATATCGGCTGGATTATTTTTTATTTCCGTACATGGTATTGCCACACCTGGGCTATATGCCAATGATAAATCCTTTTGAGTTTTTGCTTCCTTTGTTGGAACCACTTCAATCTTACCCGGTCTGCCTGAAGCATGATATTCTAAGGCTTGCTCTTTTCTTAAATTATCTTTAATATTAGTTAGGTTATCTTTCGTAGTATTTGGCATGCTGTAATTTTATAACGAATGTTAGTTTAGGAACGATACAAAGCTAAGGAATTAATTGAATTAGGGTTATTTAGGCTTCATTGAAGAGGCTAACCCCTAAATAAGCCATCATACCAACCCCATTTTCTATTGCACGCTCGTCTATATTAAAGTGTGGAGTATGTACATTATGAATAATGCCTTCTGCCTCGTTTCTTACACCTAGTCTGAAAAAACAGCCTGGTATAACCTGAGAATAATACCCAAAGTCCTCCGCACCCATGCGCTTTTCGGTTTCTTCTACATTTTCACCTCCCATATATTCGTCTGCTAATTTCCAAGCAGCTTTAGTGATTATTGGTTCATTGTCGACAGTTGGATATCCAACGTCTACTCTAAAATCTATTTCCGCACCAGTAGCAATGGCCAAGCCTTTTGCTTGTTGCATCATTAATTCATGTGCCTGAAAACGCCATACTTCATCCATCGCTCTAAAAGTGCCCATTAATTTTACTTCACTTGGAATTACATTAGTTGTATTTCCTCCATGTATAGAACAAATAGAAAGCACAGATGGATTCTGCGGATTTCGATTCCTTGATATAATAGTTTGTAAACTTGTAATTAATTGTGCCGCTACTAAAACCGTATCCACCGTTTGGTGAGGAGTTGCCGCATGGCCACCTGGTCCTTTTATGCTTACATATAGTTCGTCTGCACTCGCCATAACGCGTCCTTCTCTAAAACTTAATTTTCCATAATCCAGTCCTGGGTGCACATGCAATCCTATAATACCCTGTGGTATTGGGTTTTGTAGTGCTCCGTCGCGAATCATATAACTTGCTCCCCCTGGATTTTTTTCCTCACCTGGTTGAAATAATAATTTGATAGTTCCCTCGAATTCTTCACGCAAGCTCCATAATATTTTTGCAGCTCCTAATAAAATAGTAGTGTGTACGTCATGTCCACATGCATGCATCACACCTTCTTTATTAGAAATATAATCGATCTTATTTTCTTCAATAATTGGCAATGCATCCATGTCGGCGCGCAATGCAATTACTCTTTTGTTTGGATTTTTACCTTCAATAATACCCAACACACCTGTTGTTGCAATGACTGTATAAGGAATGCCAATTGCTTTTAATTGCGCTTGTACATATTTACAAGTTTCAAATTCCTGATAACTTAATTCTGGATTGGCATGCAAATGACGTCTTGTAGAGATATTCTCTTTTTGATGTTGCGCTGCTAATGTTTTAATTTTTTCTAGTAACATATAATTGAACTAAATTATTAAGGGATACTTATTACTTGAAATTACAATTTAATAATTGCTTTTAAGATTATCAATTTTAGCGCCTGTAACAATAGCGACTCCCGCACTACAGCCAATTCTTGTCGCACCCGCGTCGATCATTTTTTTAGCGGTTTCGTAATCACGTATTCCGCCAGAAGCTTTTATTTGCACTGACTCTGGTAAGTGCTTTCTAAATAAGGCAACCGCCTCTACACTTGCCCCTTTTTCTGCATAGCCTGTAGACGTTTTAAGAAAGTCAATTCCAGCGATTCCATAAATATCACAACACTTGATAATTTCATCATCGGTTAATACACCGGATTCAATAATTATTTTTACTGCCTTCCCTTTAGATCTTATGATTGGCATGATATGATTTATCTCGTCTGCTATTGCTGCCCAGTCGCCATTTTTAATAGCTGAAATATTTGCAACTACATCTAATTCGTCTGCTCCGTCCACCATGGCTAATATAATTTCGGCAATCTTAGCTTCGGTTGCACTATACCCAAATGGAAAACCTATTACTGTTGCCACTTTTACATTGGAACCCGCCACTTGCTCTTTAGCTAATTTAACAAAGTTAGGAGGTACACATACTGCTGCGAAATCGAACTGCTTTGCTTCCTCACATACTTTATGAATGTCTGCAACCAAACAAGTAGGCTTTAAAATAGTATGGTCTATATATTTATTTATGGGCATCATATAGTTCAAGTCTTTAGGTCAAATTATAGTTCGAAAAGATTTAAAAATATTAAGCAATATCTCTTCCGTGACAAGCTTTATACTTTTTGCCACTACCACATGGACATGGGTCATTACGTCCAATTTTTGGACCAACTTGAACAGGCGCTTGCTTTTGCTCCGTTGGATCATGGTATTCGTTTTCTTTTTGCGTTCCGTCTTCTGTGCGGCTAACACTTAATTTACTTAAATCTGTTTTTTGTTGCTTGCCTTCTTTCACAGACCCCGACTCTACTGGAATATGCGCATGACATAAAAATTGTACCAACTTGTGATTTATCTCCACATCCATCTTTCTGAACAATTCAAACGCTTCCATTTTGTAAATTACTAATGGATCCTTTTGCTCGTAAGTCGCTGTTTGTACCGATTGTTTTAAATCATCCATTGCACGTAAATGCTCTTTCCAAGCGTCGTCTATTAAACTTAATGCAATTGACTTTTCAGACTGCGTAGCCAATGCCAAACCTTTAGTATCTAAATTCTTGTCTAAGTTAACCAATACACTAAAAACAATTTTACCATCACTCACCGGTACAATCACATTTTCAATATGATTCCCTTGTCCTGTTCTAATGTTTTTAAATACAGGAATACTGTCCTGCATCATTTCATTTCGCTTGTATTCGTAATGTGCAATAGCTTCCTGATAAGTAGACTCCACTAAATTAGACTCATTGTTTTTATTAAAATCGTCTAAAGTAATTTTAGTATCAAACCCTGCTTGCACAATTAATGCTAATTTGAAAGACTCATAGTCATTCATTGACTTATTTGATATCGTAATATTTTCAATAACTTGATAGAACGCATTATCTAAATCCAATGCTAGTCTTTCACCAAATAAAGCATGACTTCTTTTCTTATAAATTACTGCTCTTTGTTTGTTCATTACATCATCATACTCCAACAATCGCTTTCTAACTCCAAAGTTATTCTCCTCTACTTTTTTCTGTGCACGCTCAATCGATTTAGTGATCATGCTATGTTGAATAACTTCTCCCTCTTTATAACCAGCAAAGTCCATCACTTTCGCAATACGCTCACTTCCAAACATGCGCATTAAATCGTCCTCTAAAGAAACGAAGAACTGAGAAGAACCCGGATCTCCTTGACGACCAGCACGACCTCTTAACTGTCTGTCCACACGTCTTGACTCATGTCGCTCTGTACCTAAAATAGCTAAACCACCTGCTGATTTTACTTCGGCACTCAATTTAATATCTGTTCCACGACCTGCCATATTGGTTGCAATAGTTACCGCTCCTGTTAATCCAGCCTCCGCAACAACCTGTGCTTCACGCGCATGTTGTTTAGCGTTCAATACATTATGTGGAATACTTTTTTGACGTAACATTCTACTCAATAATTCACTTACTTCCACCGAAGTAGTACCTACTAAAACTGGACGCCCTTTGTCGCGTAAAGCTTCAATAGCTTCTATTACTGCACCAAATTTTTCACGTTTAGTTTTGAATACCATATCCTGCTCGTCAATTCTTACAGCTGGGATATTAGTAGGAATAGAAACAACGTCTAATTTATAAATACTCCAAAACTCCGACGCTTCTGTTTCTGCCGTACCTGTAATACCACCTAGCTTGTGGTACATTCTAAAGAAATTCTGTAAAGTAATGGTAGCATATGTTTGAGACGCTGCTTCAATTTTTACATTTTCTTTTGCTTCTATTGCTTGGTGTAAGCCGTCTGAATAACGACGGCCTTCCATAATACGTCCTGTTTGCTCGTCTACAATTTTAACTTGTCCTTCTATCACCACATACTCCACGTCATTATCAAATAAAGTATAGGCTTTTAATAATTGATTGATAGTATGGATACGGTCTGCCTTAATACTATAGTCGCTTATAATAACTTCTTTCTGCTTTAATTTTTCATCTGCACTCAAAGTTGCATCTTGGTCAATTGCGTTTAAAGTAATGCTAATGTCTGGTAACAAAAAGAAGTTTGGATCCTCTCCTGCACCCGTAATTAAATGCAATCCTTTATCTGTTAATTCTACTGAATTATTTTTCTCGTCAATATAGAAATATAATTCTTCGTCTACCAAAGGCATTTCTCTTTGCTGGTCTGCTAAATAGAAGTTCTCTGATTTTTGAAGTTTTACTCTAATCCCTGGCTCACTTAAATACTTAATTAAGGCACTATTTTTTGGCAATCCTCTAAAGGCACGGTACAAAGCCAGTCCGCCGTCTTTGGCGTCATCATTACCTTCTGCGATTTTCTTTTTAGCCTCAATTAAAAATTGGCTGGTCGCTTTTTTCTGCGCATCTACTAATTTTTCAATTCTAGGCTTCAATTCGAAGAACTGTTGTTCTCCTGTTTGATGACCAATTGGACCTGAAATAATTAATGGAGTTCTAGCGTCGTCAATTAATACACTATCCACCTCATCCACCATTGCAAAATGGTGTTTACGTTGCACCATTTCCTCTGGCGTATGCACCATATTGTCTCTCAAGTAATCAAATCCGAATTCGTTATTGGTACCATAAGTAATGTCTGCTCTATACGCGTTTCGACGGTCTTCAGAATTTGGTTGGTGCTTGTCAATACAATCAACGGTAATACCTAACCACTCAAATAAAGTACCATTCCACTCACTATCTCTTTTTGCTAAATAATCATTCACTGTTACAATATGAACTCCTTCTCCAGCTAATGCATTTAAGTAGGCAGGCAATGTTGAAACCAATGTTTTACCTTCTCCAGTTGACATCTCTGCAATCTTTCCTTCGTGTAAAACAATACCACCAATTAGCTGCACATCATAATGCACCATATTCCATGTAACAGGCACTCCTGCTGCTTTCCATGTAGTTTGAAAAGTGGACTGATCTCCATTTATAGTTACATATTCTTTCTTAACTGATAGTTCTCTGTCTAATTCACTTGCAGTAGCTACTAACTCTTCGTTGTCTGTAAAACGACGAGCCGCTTCTTTCACAACCGCAAAAGCTTCTGGTAAAATAGTCCAAAGTGCTTGCTCTAAATTCTTATTCTTTTCTTTATTTAAAGTATCAATGTCCTGATAAATTGCATCACGACCCATCAAGTCACTTAATGGTAATGCTTCCGCTCTAGCTTGCTCAGAAACTATATGCGTATTCATCTCATTCAAATGCGATTTAATTCGCTCTTTAAATTCGTTGGTCTTATTTCTTAACGCGTCGTTAGATAAGGTTTTGTAAGATTCAAAATGCCCATTAATAATGGGTACTAAGTGTTGAATTTTTTTGACGTCCTTCTCACTTTTAGATCCGCCAAATAGTTTACTGATAATCTGCAACATATGCTTCCTAAATAATTGTGTTTAAGCCTAATACTCAATATCCGTGCCAAATAAATTTTAACGCCAATTGAGGGCCTTAAAGGTAAGCAATTGAGGTCAGTTTGTTGATTTTAGAGCCCCTCCAATCCAAAATTTAAGTCCGACTTGCTCAAAAGTCAAAATTGGACCTGCTTAAAAGTGGAAAATGGGGGAAAAAATGATACCTTTGCTCGCTTAATAAACATAGCTATGGCTGGTCAATTAAAAGAAGTAAGAAATAGGATCAAAAGTACCCAAGGTACACAGCAAATCACTAAAGCCATGAAAATGGTTAGTGCTGCGAAATTACGTCGTGCCCAAGACTCAATTACCCAAATGAGACCTTACGCGCGCAAATTGCAGGATATGCTTAGTAATATTATTGGTAGTTTAGAAGGGGACACTAATTTGGCTTTGGCTGAAACTAGACCCGTTCAAAATGTATTACTAATTGTAATTACGTCCGACCGTGGATTATGTGGTGGTTATAATGCCAACTTGGTTAAGTTAGCAAAAGCTACTATTGAAGAGAAATACCCTACTCAAAAAATCACCATTTGGAACATTGGCAAGAAAGGTTACGAAAGCTTGAGCAAGTCTGGCTTTAATACCAATGCCGATTTCAAAGATATATTCTTAAACCTTCGTTTCGAAAACGTTCAATTAGCTGCTAAAGCTGCTATGGATGCTTTTGCTAACAAAGAGTTTGACGCGATTGACATTATTTATAGTGAATTTAAGAACGCGGCTACTCAAGAATATAAAGCAGAAGCATTCTTACCAATTCCTAAAATTGCAAAGCAAGCTAATCAGAAAAAAACAGACTTTATTTTTGAACCTCAGAAAGAAGCTTTGGTTGCAGAATTAATGCCTAAGATATTAAACACTCAATTATTCAAGGCTGTATTAGACGCGAATGCTAGTGAGCATGGCGCAAGAATGACTGCAATGGATAAAGCAAGTGAGAACGCAAACGAATTATTAAAATCATTGAAAATATCTTACAACCGTGCAAGACAAGCTGCAATTACAACCGAGTTAACCGAGATTGTTAGTGGCGCTGCTGCATTAAACGGATAAGAAATAATATACCATGGAAATTAGTCAAATCATTCCTCACATTGAAGCCTTGATATTCGCAAGTGATAAAGCTTTAAACCCAGCTGACATTACTGAATTAATCAATAATGCTTTCGGATTTTTAGAAGAGCGTATTACACTTGAGCAAGTAGAGAGTGCCTTAACGGGTATCCAAGAAAAATATGCTACCGAATTTTATCCTTTTGAATTAAAGCAAAGCGGCGGCGGATGGCAGTTTTTGACTAAACCCGATTTTCATAAAACGATTGCACAATTAAATGGCGATAAATTCTTAAAGCGATTGTCAAATGCCGCTTTAGAGTCTTTAGCTATCATTGCATATAAGCAACCTATTACTAAAGGAGAAGTGGAAGCTATGAGAGGCGTAAACAGTGATTATTCTATCCAGAAATTATTGGAAAAAGAATTGATTATTATTAGTGGGCGTAACGAGCATTTACCTGGCAAACCATTGGTTTATGCCACTTCTAAAAACTTCATGGACTATTTTGGGATCAATTCAACCGACGATTTACCAAAAATTAGAGAAGTACTTGCAGATCAAATTGTAGAAGCTACCATTGTTAAACCGGAAGACTTTACAGACAACAGTGTTTTTGAGCAAGTTGCTAACGAAGCAGCCGAGGAGCGCGAGGAAGAAGAGACGCCTAACTTACCAGAGGAAACAGACGATTTTGAAGCAGCTGCTGACGAAGAAGAAGATGCGAATGCATCTGATGAAGGAGAAGACCTTTCTGAAAGCCCTGTTGAATAACAGTTAGTAGCTTTTCGTTCATCCCATTTTTTAAAATTATATGGATCATATAAGCATAGAACCTAGTTCTAATTGTATCTTCGTGGCATGAATTCAAGTTTATCCTACGAGCAATTAAATTCGGCTGCAAATAAGTACGGTACTCCTTTATATGTTTACCATGCCGAAAAAATAGTAAATCAATATGCGCATTTATTATCTCATTTTTCTAAAGACAATACCCGCTTTTTTTACGCTTGTAAAGCGCTAACCAATATTCATATTCTTGATGTTGTAAAACGTGCAGGTTGCAATGTGGACTGTAGTTCTATCAATGAAGTAAAAATGGCATTACATGTGGGCTTTGCTCCACAAAATATTTTATATACTAGCAATAGTGTAAGTTTTGAAGAAATAGCAGAAGCGGTTAGCTTGGGTGTGAATGTAAACATAGACAGTTTGTCTAATTTGGAAAAGTTTGGTGCTAAATTCGGAAACAGCTACCCTGTTGGTGTTCGCATAAGACCTAATATTATGGCGGGGGGCAACTTGAAAATATCAACAGGCCATGACAAAAGTAAATTCGGCATTCCTGCAACACAGCTAAATGATTTAAAAGCGATTCAACAAAAATATCAAATCAATATTGCAACACTTCATATTCATACAGGAAGTGAAATTAAAGACGTGCATGTGTTTATTCAATCTGCAGACGTTTTTGATAATTTATTAGTTGAGTTCCCAACCGTTACGGTTTTAGATTTTGGCGGTGGCTTTAAGGTTCCTTATAAGCCAGGCGAAAAGGGAACTGACATTGCACTACTAGGTGCCGAGGTAGAAAAAGCAATGAATAAATTGTCCGAAAAATATGGAAGAAAATTAACTGCTTGGTTTGAGCCAGGAAAATATATAGTAAGTGAGGCTGGTTATTTTATTGCACAAGTAAATGTCCTAAAGCAGTCTGGCGATATTCAATTCGCAGGCATTAACACCGGATTGAATCATTTAATTCGCCCCATGTTTTATGACGCCTACCACCATATTGATAATTTAAGTCATCCCGAAAAACCGGTTCAGCAATATGCGGTAGTGGGTAATATTTGTGAAACCGACACTTTTGCATGGGACCGTCCTATTCCAACTATAGAAGAAGGTGATTTGCTAGTATTCTATAATGCAGGTGCTTATGGCTATGAAATGGCTAGCAATTATAATGCTAGATATAAGCCAGCTCAGGTATTATTCGAAAATGGTATAGATAAATTAATAAGTAGAAGGGATACATTCGAAGATTTGTTAAATTTACAAGTCCCTATTACAAAGTAGCACTCATGATTGAAATAAAACATATCAGTAAAAAATTTGACACTAAGGTTATCCTTGATGATATTAGTGCGCAATTTAAACCTGGCATGTGTAA
>Ga0075464_10000082_pt1 | contig 36669 bp, 52 predicted proteins | sample DEB19_08_DNA_5_FD_75068 | JGI IMG/M metagenome (GOLD analysis project Ga0075464, IMG submission 75068) | Aqueous microbial communities from the Delaware River and Bay under freshwater to marine salinity gradient to study organic matter... | ecosystem: Environmental > Aquatic > Marine > Coastal ...
ATTCAGGAGTAAGATGGAGCGCTAATAGAACTTGTATTGAGTGTTCGGTTGGACACGCAAGAAAGCTATACCGCAAGCCAGAAAATGAAATACCGAGAGAAGATAGATACTTCCTTAAAACGTATGGAATAAGTAGGTCTAAAGTTGAAGCAATGCTTAAAAGCCAAAACAGTAAATGTAGAGTATGTTACATTGAATTAGTTCTTGGTGGCAGAACAAAAAACTCAGCATGTGTAGATCACGATCATACTACTGGGAAAGTTCGAGGTATATTGTGTAATCATTGTAATAGAGGTCTTGGTATGTTTTTTGATAATCAGCTATTACTCTATAAAGCAATAGAATATTTAAAGGAACATGAATGATAACTATCAAACTTCCGCCGATTGGCTTCGATATAGAAGACATTGGCTACGGTCTAACAAACCAAACCATGAGGGCTATTACGCCTGTGGTATTTGTGGTCGCTGGGTTTCGGCAGAAGAAGTCACTCTCGATCACATCGAACCACGTAATGCTGAGAACATGTTTCTCGATAGTAATATTCAACCTGCCCATGGATATTGTAACTATATTAAGGGAAGTCAGAGATGGCAACCCAAAGTAAGCAAAGAAGCATACGACTTTCTATCGTTTTTAAGTAACTTATAAGCAAACCTTTGGTTTGTGGGTATGGCCTATCAGCCAAGGAGTACAATGAATAATAAAGGACAACCAAACAAGAATCGTAACACACCTCACACAATAGCTATACGCTATGAGATGATCGCTGAGGGTGAACGAGACAGTGCATTCCTGCACAATGAAAAAGGCACAAATAGTTGGCCTCTGGTAAAGAGGACCTCAGAAGAGATAGCCGATGCCTTACGTAAATTCCACAGCCGTTTTACAAAAGCGGTGGAGTAGAATGTTTATTCTACAACAGATTTAGTAAAAAAGCTATTGACTTTTAGGACAACGTTTGGTATAATAGAATGAAAGGGCAAATATATGAGTAAGATTGGACAAGCTGTAATAGACCTCCTCGAAACGGGTCTAGCTATGGAAGACATTACAAACGAGAACCTAGAACTGGTTACAACCTCATTAGGTTAGCAATAAGACCAGTGTTCGGATACCCTAATATCAATTAACAAAAGGACTTTTATTAGTACAACTGTTAAAAGGTTTCTGATTGTAGCTGCCTTAGCTATGACCATAATCCTTGGGATTGCTACTGTTCAAGCCAGAACTGCTCACGCAGCGGCACAAGCGCAATTAAGCGCCGAACAGCAAGAGATCACTAAAACCAAAACTCAGCTGGATTCTACTGTATTAGAAAAACAGCAGCTTGAAGCACAGCTAAAAGCAGAAGCTGAGAAGTCACAATCACTTGAAAAGGAAAACGCTGATTTAAAAGCGAAGAAGCAAGCTAGATTAGAGGCTACCAAATTAGCAACTAGAAACGCTCAAATACGAGTAGTTGCCGTTAATGGTAGTTGTTCTGACTGGCTTGCGAGTGCAGGTGTGACAGATATCGCTAACGCTATGGAGTTAATCCGTAGGGAAAGTGGATGTAACCCAAATGCCGTAAACCCTTCGTCGGGTGCATGTGGTGTTGCACAAGAGTTGCCATGTGGTAAATCTGGATGTAGTTTAGGCGATGGCGCCTGCCAGGTTGCATGGATGAAACGTTACGTGGAAGCACGTTATGGTTCTTGGGCTGGAGCAATAGCTCACCACAATTTGAAAAACTGGTACTAAGTACCGACAGGAGAGGCTGTAACTTTAGGATGGGCCTCCGTGTAGACTAGCTGGTTGAGGTCTGCCGTATTTAATCACCGACAGATTATACCCCCTATTACCCCTTCGGGGGACTTGGGTGAGCCAGGTTAGAGCGTGCAGACCTCTCTTTAGTTAGGACGGCGTTACGTGGGTTCAATTCCCACCTCATCCACCACACAGATACATAGTAGCATTGCATATACCCCTGTTACCTTGGTCGGCTAGACCTCATACACTGTGTATCTCTGTGGCCTTACAATAATCGCAGAAAAGCCTGTAAAAAACGTCCGGGATAGGCTGTCTAGCCGGTAGCTGTTTTATTGTAGGGTCATTTATGACAGGCATTGTTACGTTTATAAACCTGACCTCGCACCCTAGTAACAATGGAGTGCTTGTGGTTATCTATTGGGCGGCGGCCCATTGGAGTCCTGAAACGGATTTCCTCTATCGGCCCGTAGTTTTTAGGCTACCCTGCGGATAGGTAAGATTCACGGACAGTACAGATAAAAGCTGTCTACTCTTTGCCCCCTGAGTATAATCGGGGGCGTTAATGTCTATGCACCTGCTGGCAACAGCAACTGGCCTTGCCAATGGATGTATGGACAAATTGAAAATCGGAGAAAAATTAAATGGACGAAGACGAGATCGAACTACTCAACATGTCGTTTGAAGAGATGAATCGAATCGCTAATGGAGAACCAGATGAAGAACCAAGCGAAGATACTTCTCTATGACCTTGAGGTGTCGAGAGACATTGTAGAAGGTTATGGAAACAAGTGGGAATTTAAGGTAGTCAAAACAATCAGGCATCAAGAACTTATGTGTTTTGCATACAAGTGGCTTGGTCAACGCAAGGTACATTACGTATCACGACATGACTTCAAAACTTATGGCGAGTTCGTAGAGGCACTATGGCACATCCTCGATGAGGCTGATATAGCTATAGCACACAATGCAAATAAATTCGACAATAAAATGGCGAATAGGTACTTTATACAGTCTGGCTTTGGACCAGTATCAACGTATAAAAGTATAGATACACTACAGGTAGCACGAAGTACCTTCAAGTTTCAAAGCAATAGTCTACAAGACCTCTGTGAATATCTTGGACTTGGCAGCAAGCGTAAAATTACGTATGCAGACCTAGAAGAAGATTTCATGAGCGAGAAACCAAATCCTAAGACTGAGAGACTTATGAGAGAGTATAACATACAAGATGTTGTACTGTTAGAGAAACTTTACATGACACTAAGACCTTACATAAAGAATCACCCTAATATGGGGGATATCTTGCAGGGTATTGGTTTGTGTCCTAAGTGTGGTAGTCCAGACCTCCGTGTATACGGTACGGCTCCAAGGGCAAACGGCAGAGTGCAAACCTATATATGTAATGTATGTGGCGGACGGTCTAATGATGCAACAATCAAGGGTCGTGGCAGGGTAGTAAATGCATAGGGATAAACTATTTGTATACGGTATCTTCTTAGATGCTGGAAATAGGGCAGCCTATGGAATGACAAACCCACAGTATGAAACCGTTAAAGGTTACATGACAATAGGTGGGCGAATTGTGCAAGCAGTTCAAGTAAGCGATGAACGTGCATCCCTGACGGGATTACTTGTTGACGTTGACCCTGAGTATTGGGGCATACTTGACCAGCTTGAGACAGGATACGATAGAATAACAGTAACAACTACCGGTGGGGTAGAGGCGTATATGTACGCAGGATAGACTATGATAGACTTTGAGAAAACCCCAGAACAACCAGCCCTTATCACTGAGCGTGAAGTGCTAGAGGGACTGAGCAGACTAGACCTAAGACGTGTCAAAGTAGATGCCCTCAAGGGTATTAGTGAAAGAGAGCGTATTGTACACCTGGTAAACGATATCCTAGATAATGGATACGCAGATGAGGCAAGTAGTTGGGGTGCATACGACGCAAACGATGGTACATTGGGTTCACCCGAGCACCCAGAAGATAGCATTTGGCCCACACTAGAATAAGGAGAAGTTAATGATAGAGTACCAGTTTCCAGATAGACTACTAGAAGCAGACTACATACGACACCTACCTGCCACAGAGATATACAAGTATCGAGATGAGGTGAGAGAGCGTCTTAACAGCCTGCTTAGAGTAGCCGAAGATGCAGCTCAGGGTATGCAAGAGCACTGCTGCGAGATATGTGTCGAGTATGGGTATGGTTATAAAGACCTACCTGACGATTGGGCATACATAGACGACATTACATTGCCTATGGGTCTCGTACTGTTGTGTGATGGTTGCCTTGGTAACTGGTACGTGCGGTTTGGGAGTTTACCGCCACTATGTCGAACGATAGAACTTTAGTAACATGGAAACCTGGTAAGCCTGGATTGGTCAATAGAGACGCAGTATCTGCCTTTTTTGATCTCTACGGTGTACCGGTATGCATGTGCTGTAAAGTTATCACATTTGACTGTCTGTTTAGGTATAGAGCTGATGCATGGAGAGTATACTGTATAAATTGCGGACTAACAATAGATGCAGTAGGAATATGTTTACATAATGAGGAGATAGAGAATGATAGAATCAATTATTATTTGCAAGCACGGGAACCTAGGGTACTCAGCGTCCCTAAGGTTCAAGAACAAGGCCTTAAACGCAGAGATTTCTTCCAACAGCAAGGAAGGTATCTACAAGACGATTGACTACCTAGTGCGAAAGGCAAAGAAAAATGTCTAAGTTTGTAACTAAAGATTCAGGCAAACGACAAAAGTTCGAGTCCGGTATGGTACGAGACACGCAGGATGGTAAGCCGAGGTACGACCTAATACCAGTTGGTCCTCTCAGGAGACTAGCAGAACTATACATGCGTGGTGCTGCCAAATATGACGACAACAACTGGATGAAGGGGCAACCCTACTCCAGGACTTATGCATCCTTATTCAGGCACATGATTGCATGGCGCGAGGGTGATAAATCAGAAGATCACTTGGCTGCTGTAGCGTGGAACGCATTCACACTAATGCACTACGAAGATAACAAGCCAGAGCTAGATGACATTATAGACATCAAAAAATCATAACAAAACAAGGGATATAAAAATGAATTCAAACCAGATTATCAACGACGAAATGACACTAGAAGAGAAACTTGCCGCAATTGATGCCGCTATGAAAACTGGAGCTAAGGAATTCAACGTTAAGAATGGTCGCCCAACAGATGCACCAGTAGACCCATCAGATCTGCTAATGTGTGAAGGTTGCCAGTAGTTTACATAAAGTAAAGGGTTACATGAAAGTAAAGTTAGATTTTAATGACGGAACCAGTATTTGTCCACCTAAGCCATCAAAACGCAATGTAGCGAATTTCATCAGGGGCGCTGTTGAGAGAAACGTTGTTTTTGAAGGCTCTGGTATGGTCACATACGGAAAAGGCTATTACAATGAGTTCGTCTTCAATTCCCGCAAGGATTTAGAAGATAAACTCTGGCCTTGCATGGAAGAAGATTTAGTAGGAGAGTTCTCATGAGTTTAAAGACAGAAGCAAAAGTTAAGCGTCGCAAACAACGACAAATCAAGAAAGCCTTGCATAAGAGTTTAGCCGTACGAAAGCTAGCATTTCTATGGAAGGAGTTTCTTGGTATAGAAGATGTGCCGAAGATATACTATCCTGAGCATGACCCTACTGTGAGTAATCATAAGCGAGTCATTGGTCAGAGGATTATGTCTGGCAGAATTAAGCCGGTTGCTCAAGATGCCAGTAGCTAGGCAATTAGATAAGGCTGGCAACGAGCTTTACTATGGAGATGTATGCGTAAGAGCATTACATGGTGTAATAGAATACGTTGTGTATAAGAAGGAGGTGTATGGTGCAACAGGAAGCAAAGGTGAGTACGGCAGGTTCGTTACGAAGGATGGTGAGACAAGCATTAAGTTTAGGAATATCTTACTTGCTTTTGACCCGTTATCTTCGCGTCGCCCGAAAGCAGGAGAAGTTATTAGAAAGTATTATGAGGAGAAGTAATGGTAGAGTATAACGAAGTAGAGGAAGTGAAGGCTTTCCGAGTACAAGCAGATGCATTGATGGTACGAGCTAAAGAACTGGCAGAACGTTTTGGTGCAAGCCGAGCGTATAGCCTTATGTTCACACATGCTGAACTAGCAAAGATGTACGGCGGCAAACGACTAGAAGAAATAGGAACTGAGTTTCCTGCAGAATTAGCAGATAGGAGTAAGTAATGGTATTTATTAGTAAAGAAGCACTACGTAAAAAAGTAGAGGATGCACGCAAGCAGGGAAGTGTTACGCAGAAAGCATCCAACCGTGCGCTGCAATCAGAGAACACTATCTTGCAGGAGAAGTTAGCTAATGCAGAAGCAGAGGTTACGGCATTCAAGGAAACCCGTACAGACATGCGTAATATCCGCAAGACTCAACTGGGGCTAGAGATCAAGCAGGATGACCTAGAAATCAAAGAGAAGCTGCTAAATGCTAAGATTAAGCGTCTTGATACACAGCTAGAAGAAGCTGAGAAAGAGAAGGAAGCTAAGTACCAGAGTGGTTACGCCGATGGTGTTGCCGATGGACTACGTAAGGTTACTGAGATGACCGAACAAGACCGTAACAACATGACTAAGATCGCTATGGTGTCCGCAGCTCGTGGCTCTAGCGCATCAGACGTACAAGGAGTAACCGATGTCCTACAGCTTACCGAAAGCAACCAAGACCCAAAAGCTAAGTAGTCTTGGTGGAGACCTACGCAAGTATGCGGAAGAATTAATTGCTAAGAAGTTTGACATCCCGGAGGTGATGGAGCGCCCAGCTTCCTCTCCCTCCACGGATACGATCGAAGCAAGAGATTATAGACGAACTGACACGGTTAGACCACCAAGCTATGCGGATGAACGATATGCTGGCTATAAGCGGGACGTTGCTCAAGGATTTAGACGTGAAACCTGGAGCGATTATACAGTTACCTTCGACTGTACGGCTGAATCCCATATCATATCGGCCATCAGAGAGATGGACTACCATGGGATACGGTCGCAAAATAGACGAATTATGGTCGGTAAAGCTGGGTTTGCAGGCCTAAGGCGTATAAGAGACTTGATAGTATATGACGTTCAAAGGTCAAGGCCAGACATGATAGCAATAGAGATTGGTAATATCTTTGGCGTACCTATATACTATGACTACCACATGGATAAAGACGCCTACCCCTCTGGGAGACTAGAAGGCCAGATGTAAGAGATAAAAGTAAAACCCCCATCGTAATGATGAGGGTTTCTTTTTTATGTCTTAACTAAAGACCAGTTTTAACTGCTTCGCCAATTTTCTTGCCACCGTATCCTGCGATAGTAACGAGACCGCTACCACTCAGGCCGAGAGCAACGCCATCAGCAATACCAGCAACACCGCCAGTGAGGTATCCGATACCTGCACCAAGGGCTGCTGAAAGTACAATCAAACCTACGCTTGACCATTTCTTCTCATTAACGAGTTGGAATAGTTTAACAAGTGCAGGAATGGCTAGTGTATATAGTACTTCCATTATTTCCTACTTTCTAAGTATTTCTTAATAAGCTCTACTAGTTTTTTGAATAGGGCCTTGATTGTGTTTGTTATTGTTGTTGGTTTTTCTGGCTCTACAGGTATACTTGGGTCAGTAGGAATTGTAGGCTCAGTTGGAATCTCTGGTACTTCTGGTACCTCGGGCACTACTGGTGGTTGTTCTGGTTCTGGTTTTGGACCATACTTATCAACAATAGCGGCTGTAACATCTTGCCCGTTAAGGATAATGTTACCACCGCCGTACTGCCTGTAACCATTGTATGCATTCTGCTCAATAGAGTAAGCCGCACGTTGTACGCCATCAATGAACAACCTGTATAAGTTGTCTGGTTGTGGAGTAGGTGGAGGCGTAGGAATGTTATCAGTAACAGTCCCCCAGTCACCTGAACCGTTCTTGGTTTTAGCAAGAGCTTCTAGGCGAGCTAGGTCGTAGTTACCAGGACATGCAGTTGCTACAAACTGACGGTGAGGAACAAGTGGCTTGTATCCATATGCATCCCAGATTTGTGCAATAACTTCCGCAACTACATCGTAGTCTTCGTCACGACAGCGTGGGTCACACTCAATCGAGATAGTGTATGGGTTAGCAGAGTTAGTTGCCCAGCTTGCATCAGCAAAGTTAACAAGCTGCGCTACTCTACGACCAGTACCGGTAGCTACTAAGTGGGCACTGGCACCACGGTTAGGGTTACATAGTGTTGCAATCACTCCCTCGTAAGAAGGATTGGTATTTGGGTCACCCCACCAGTGTATTGCAATTGCATCAATAGTGCGAGGTCGTCCCCATACCTTAGGTGCATCTGCAGCAACTGTAAAGTTCGGACTGTTGTACTGTGTTTCATATTTATATGACATTTAGTTCTCCTTTGTAGCTTTAACTACTTGATATTCTTCTCTCATAGCTTCAAGCATAGCCCGTAGCTCTTGATTCTCCTGACGAGATAGTTTGAGTTGACCCTGAGTTTCCTCAAGAGCGCTCTCTAGTCTCTGTACAGTAAGTCTTGTGGCAGTAAGCTCTTCCTCAAGGGCGTTTACTACCCTAACCTTGCGGTCATCTTCTGCATCTTTTTGTTTGATTAACCTTTCGTATCCATCGAACATTTGTTCCATACGATCTTTAGGTTGTTTTTTACTTTTTGTTTTCTGAACTTTTTTGGCAGCAACATTAACAATGTAAGCTATCAGTATACCGCTAACGGCAGATATAAGGGAGAGTATCACTGGCTCATTCATTGTCTCGCTCCAATTTTGTTTGTTTGTATTTACCTATGGCAGGTGGCATGAACCAGATGTAAGCTCCCATCTGCAAGAGGGCGATGGCAACCCACAGGAGGGTTAGCATAAATGTACCTGGGGTGATAAGCACCCTTAATATCAGGGCAATCATCCATGCCGCCTTAATTGACACACCAAGGAATAAAGTCTTGCGAGCTAGATTCCAATTATTTGTGTGCAATGAGTAAAGTTTTAGTGCACCAAGAGCAGTGAATAGTATTCCCCAAAACTCAAAGCCAAATATACCATTAACGATAATGAGGTCGGATACAAACCTCGCTTGGTCTACGAGAAATAGGAAACTAAAGCCAAGGGCTATATTGAACCATGCCATAATAAGGACGGTCCAATAAGCCAATGGAGATACAACTTTTAGTCTAGGTCTTGCTTGTTGAATTTGCTTTTTTATACTAGTCATTTTGTGTATCTTCTATCTGTATGTCTTGGTTCTTTGCTGTCTTTTCCACGTTAATGTACTTAGATAGCATTTCTTTCTGCAGTTCCTCTGGGAGTGTATCGTGCTTTGCCCAATAACTCTTCATAGTTTCTGTTAACTTGTCATTGAACTCTGCAGCTTCACGCTTTGCGCCAGCAAGGTTGCCCTTGAGTAGCTCTGCCTTAACTGCTTCATATGCCTTAGTGCGTCCCTCAGCTTTTTGTACCGTTTGGAAGTAATCAATATACTGTTGGCGCTCCTGTGGATTACCGTTCACCGTAGCCGTTTGTTTTTCTGTAAGGGTAGGGAACCCGTCCTTTACCCATTGGCGACCCTCTGCCGTAGCATACTGTCCAAAGAGTCCGGCGGTTACCTTGTCTTCTTGAGTAGTGCCTTGACTAAAGCGTATATTACCTTGAGCATTCTTACTGACACCAGTAGATGTAGTCTGTAGCCCTTCGGTAGTTTTCTTTATCTGGGTACCAGCTGGGATAAGTTGAGACCAGTTGTCCTTAAAGAACTTCTCGAATCCTTCACCCATAGTAGACGTACCGTCATCGTTAGTGTCCTCACCTTGTAGGGCTTGGATGAGTCCGGTTTTTTGCCTACCATCACCAGCAAGTAATGTAACGAGTGGTGAGCGGTATATACCGTCTCCAGTGTTAACTTCTTGTCCAGTAACAGCTCCGTATATCGGTGCAATCTGGTCGTAGAATGGAATCCACTCTGTTTCTTTCATGCCAATTACAGGCTTGAGTGCCTCTGTCATTGCGGTAGCAGTAACAATAGCAGCAAGGATGTTTCCGGCCTTTTTAGGGTTAAGGCTATATGTACCGTCTTTGTTCTTAATAAGTCCATCTGGACCAACAAGTGTTCGCTTGAGGAATCCAGCCTGTTTACCACTAAAGGTTGCAAGCTGAGTTAGGCTTCGTACGCCCTGTCCGTTAAATGCTAGTGGCATATCTACACGACTAGTAATGAACTGGGTATCAATAGCTTTACGAATAGCAAAGTTTTCTGCAGCTTCACCTACCATGCCCTTAGATCGTGCCAGTGCCTTAGCACCCGCATAAGCTTGAGCACGTAGTGAAACGTCAGTCGATCGAATCATGAACATTAAGCCCTTGACAGATGCGTCTTTTGCTTTTGTAGCACGTCCACGTATACCAGACTTAGTAATAGCGTCAAAGTAATTCTGTGATACACCACCGTCCATGATACCTACACGCTGTAGTTCTTCACGTCCAGACTTAGTAAGTAACATACGAATACCGTCAACAGCACCTATGGTAGAGTAACGTGGTCCGATCTCAGCAATGGTGTTTACCATCTGAGTACCGTTCCTAATTGCTGTGCCTGGGTTAAGTCCCATTGTTGCTGCGGCTGATACCATACGCTGGGTGCCAAGTGCACCTGCATAGTGATTCTTTCCCACTAGGTTTGTAAGCCCAGTTTTCTCAAATACACTATCCATAAATACATTGTAGCTTTCACCAACTTTAGATGTATCAAAGCCCATGAGCTGGTCAATGTATCCTTCAATCCACTTACCTTCTGCCTCTTGCAAACGTACCTGTGTCTTTAGATCACCAAGTGGTTTAAGTGCAGGTTCTAGGATAGTCTTGCGGTTGTATCCTGATGCATATGTAGAAAGTACGTCCATAACATCTCGACTGTAGTCTTCACTACCAGTAAGACGAGACTTTAGATTTCCAAAGCTAATCTCCCCATTGTTCTTGCCCTTAAATAGGCGAAGTACATCTGGGTCTTGCTTATTAAAAATGTGCGGGAAGTAGTCTTGCATTGTAGCAAAGCCAAGCTTCTCAAGTCCAGCCTTCTTCTCATCGAGGAATGCTTTAATCTTGACAGCAGCTTCTGCATCTGGCATAGTAAGTGTCTTACGATTACCTTCAATGTAGTCAATTATTTGAGCCTGTGCATTAGGGTCTTTAGATATAGTCTTATTAATCATTGTAAGAGTTTCAGAGTCCACCTTATTTGCAAGGTTCAGTGCTGACTCAGCTTTAACAATGTTAGAGTGCAGGTCTAGGTCAGCGCCACGAAGTCCCATTCTTTCTAGGACTTGTGATGGTGACATCAGACGTAGTGCAGACGCTTTCACGCCATCAATGTGCTTGAATACGCTTGATACAACACTTTCGTCTGCCTTAGCAATTTCATCTATGTCCTCTGATACTGTAGCACGGAAAGCCTCTGGGGCAGTCTCGTTAGTATTGAAACTCTTAACTGGGTCGGGGGACGTAGCAACCTCTGAGACAACGTTCTTTGGGTCATCAAAGCGTTCAGCCTCAGCAAGTTTCTTTTGCAGCACTTCACGTTGTGCCTGACGTTCAGCCAAGTCAATACTCTTAAAGCGGTCTGGGTTTTTCTCGATGATAGAATTAACATCATTAAGGAACTGAGACTCATGTATTTTAAGATCATCTAGTTTAGTTGCGAATGCAGCTACTTCATCAGCATCTTGTGCTTCTAGTAAGTCTAGCTCGCCAACGCTTTCACGGTACGAGTTATCTAGCTTTTCTTTAGCAGCAATGTAACGGATATCTTTAGTGTATTCACCACCACTCATCATGTTACCAGACTTAGACTTAACACCACCCTGGTCTGTCATAGGAATAGCCTCTGGTGTAGAGTACTTCTTATTAAGGGCTTCTAGGTCTTTTCCATATGCATCGTCAAGACGCTGTAGTTCAACACTTTTAGCATCTGGTGTCATAAGTCCTTGCATCTGGTCTTCAATACTCTTGCGAGTACTGGTAATACCGACAGCAACTTCCTTCATAGGAGCAGGAACATCTTCTTTCAATAGTACCTCAGCGGCACTAGTAACAGGTTCAGCTGGCTTATAGACAGTCTCGGGTAGGTTCTTACCTTCGTCAAAGTTCTTAAGTGCTGTTTGTGCTTCCTGTACGGTGAGTCCACCGGATTCCTGGTATGCAGTACGTTCACGGCGTGAGAGTTCGTCTTTAACAGCCTGGTATTGGGTGTAGTCTTGCTCTATGTTATCTGAACGTTTACCGCCCTGGAAGTCTTCAATGTGCTTCTGTAGTTGTTCTGGGGTAGCGGTCTTAACAATATCCTCTGGAGTTAGTTTTGCTTCTGCTTCTGCAGCTTTGGCAACTTTAGCCTCTGACTTAGCAAGCTTACTGGCATCGCCAAGTGCTTTTGCGCCTTTAGTAAGTGGGCCAACACCCGCAACATCTGCAGACTTTAGTGCAGCGGAGAATATCTCTCCAGCACTACCTTTTCCGGCTGAAATATTAGCCGCTTCACGGTCAGTCTCTTTGTTGATATTAAGGTCTGCGCCAGCTACTGTATCAGTAACATCACTAACGGTTTGCCTAAAGTCCTGGTATCCCTTGAATCGTGCGCCATCAACAATGCCTTTAGCAATCTTATCTTCTTGAGACATGGTTGGGTTAAGGTCATTAATGCCACGCTCTAGCGCAGTTTTTGCCTGGTCAACAGTCTCAACAATACGAGAGGTAGTATCTACTATACCACCAACAGTTCCAGCAGCGATCTGCTTGACCATCTCAGCTCCACCGACAACCTGGTCAGTTAAAGATTTACTCTTAGTGAGTTCCTCTACCTGTGCCTTAACGTTGTCTGCTTCCTCTTGACTGATCTTACCTTCTGCTACTGCTTCGGCAAGTTTCTTCTCTGCTTCTGGTTTGTTTTTGTTTACTTCTTCACGAAGCTTTTTGATTGGTTCTGGTTCAAATAGGTCACCAGCGGCTTTGTTTACTGCATCTGCTGCAGGGCCGATAGTTTGACCAATCCATTCACCAGTCTTTTCGTACCAAGGCCGCTCATCTTTTTTGGCCTGTTCTTTTTGAGCATCAATAATCTGTTGCTCTTGCTGTGTAACCTTTTCCTCTTCCTTGTACTTAGCATACGCCGCACTAGACTTCGAGAGCGATTTGAGTAGGTCATTCTTTTTACCAGTGTATCCCTGGTATTTGTAATCTGCCATCTATGATCTCCTAGTTACCGAAGTATTGTTTTCTAAACTTGTAAGTTAAGTCCAATGCGTCGGAACGGCTTAAGTTATATGCTGCTGCAAGGTTACCTGCAAGGACGTTTTCCGTCCATCCATTCTTTGTATTCTCTCCTACGTAACCTTCTGCAAATGCAGATTGTAGGTACTGAGTGAGCGATGGTCCTGAGTCTGCTTCACGAGCTGCTGATGCTGCACGGCTAGCGGCTGCCTCACGGGCACTTGCTTCACGGTTGAGTTGGTTCTCACGAGCTTGAGCCTCAAGAGACTGTTGCTGCAAGTTCCAGCTGCTGAGTGTGCTTCTTTGATTTGAACGTTCACTGAATGCTGACTTGAATGTGTCTGAGTAAAGCTGTGCTCCCTCTTTTTGCAAGCCAATGTCCTGCTCGTTCTGCTGTTGATCTAGTGCAGCTAATGCTGGAAGATATTTAGTAGAGAGATATGTCGCCTGTTCATCAGCAGGTATACCGCTGAACGCTAGACCCTTACCGGTTGCATTATCATTGATTAGATTAAAACCTTTTGTTTTCTCTGCTGCTAAGGCATCTTTTTGGACACCATACTTAGCGCCGAGACCTGCCCGTTGCGCATCAATGATGGCTTGCTGACCCGATGTTGCAGGTGCAAGTTCTGCCATAATCTCGGCAACTGTTTGTACTTTTGGTGCTTCTGCCATAATTTTCCTTTTATTAGTTTGCAACTATTAGTTGATAGTCTGCATGGATAGTTGTTGTTATTGCTGAGGACGTAGTTCCTACAACGTTGAACGTGCTTGCAGTAGTGTGCGACTCTTGTACTACTCTCATTGCTCCAGAGTTTCCGTAAGAGAAACTTGCTGATGCGCTGAGTGCGGCATTGAAGTCTGCAACTCCAACAGGGAAGTTACTCGCTAGTCCTGTTATAAAAGCTGGACCAGTGAATGCTGTAAGGCTAGTAGAAACGTGCTTTGTGTATATCGTAAACATACCGACGTTTAGTACTGTCCATCCGTTAGCATCAACACTTATTGCAGAGTTTTGCTGGTCTAGGCCAGACTGCTGTTCAATTTGGCCGAAGTTGGCATTAAGTGCATTTAGCTTATCTTGCTCCGACATACTGTTGTGAAATCTTAGAAATCCTAACATACTAACTATCCTCGAATACATCCATGAAGTTATTTTGTGAAAGTGTAGTGGCCGAGTTCGCTCCAGATTCTGTCCAAAGTCCGCTCGATGCTCGCCTCACTGCAACGTAAAATGTATACTGAGTGCCAGAGCGTAGGTTCGTTTTATTTATAACGAATGTTCCGGTGCCACTTGCCGGAATATCCGTATGGGCGCCGCCGTTTATTTGTGGGGACCACCAACTTATATAGTCTACTGCATCCGATGATGTCCAGTTAAGCTGTATACGCTCATCAGTTACTGGCGATAAAGTAAAGCTAGTAATGGTGGCATATCGTGGAATAGTATCCAACGCCCAGTTTGTACCTGCAGCTAGTGTGCCTACAGAGCCAAATCCAGAAGTGAACGTGCCACCTATATAGATTGTCTTTGTGCCATCTCCATTGTGCCCCACGTTAGTAGTAAAGCTATGGAGTAGGAACGTGCCGTTGGGTCCACGAGAAGTAGTCCCTCGACTAAAGCTAGACACCTGACCATCAATGTTAATGTTGCCATTTTCTGTGGCGTTGATAGATGTGCCGCTTACGAGTACTAGATATAGGTTAACTGTTACAGTACTATAGTTACCACCTACGTTAGTCGTAGAAGACCAGTCGTAGCGGACAGTAGTACCACCGAAACTAGCACCACTGCTCTGTGAACCCGAAGCCATGTTAAGCCTGCCTTCCGATACCGGTGATATCCCACTTAGCGTCTTCTAGGTTGTACCTACCAGTAAAGTAGTTGACCTTTCCGTTCGTGAGGGTGGTTGGCAGGGTAACGCCAATTCCACGATAGATAGCGTTCCATGATACAGTCCTATCTGAGCCAGTAGGAGTAATCCTAAGCACGAGAGGCTGTCCCGAATAAGGAGTACCTGCGACTGGTGCAATCGTTGTGTTTGCCGCTAGGGCAGTAACGATGTACAACAATGCGTCAGGAGTGATTGTAGCACTTGATGTAATTGTAGTGGTTGAGCTGGCGAGCTTTACTCGTGTAACTGAACCGTCGATCAGCTGGTTTGTACCAACTGAGTTGTTAGCCATCAATGCTTGTGTAATTGAAGCAAGTGCGATATTAGCGGCATCAATGTTCCCATTAATCACACCAAGAATAGTCGCTATCCGGCTGTTGACATCGGCTGCTTTTGCAAGCGTACCGTCAATGATATTTGAAATTGAGATTAGTCCCATTGTTTATAGCCTTTTCGTCTTATAGCTGTATTGGATTCCCCAAAACAGAACTGGATTATTTACTGCCTTTCGGCTGATTCTTAACTGGTGGTAGTATGCATAACCTGGGAAGCGTAGTTTTGTAGGCTTAAACCTAGATTGTCCGCCCCAGTTTGCTTCACCCCAGTCAAACTCGCCCCATCGTGTACCTGTTGTTGTAAATTGTACAACTTTACGTACTGGGTTGTTCTCGAAGTCTCGGTCAATGTCTACATTAACACCAAAGTTGTTCTCTACTTGTCCAAAGATAGGGAAGTACTTGAGCAACCTTTTGCGTTGTGCAGGTCCGCCGAGTGACTCATACCTTGTCCAGTATGCAAAGTCTATTTGCTTACCGAGATTATCGTATGAAGTCTCTGCCTTGAATACAGTAGGGACAAGAGAACTGGTCTCCATCAATTCACCTTCATCGTCTGCATCTGTGAACACAATGCCACGTTTTGCATATGCTTCTGTGTCATTCTGCCACTCTTCATATAGTGTGTGATATATGAGAATGCTATTATTCACAGACGAACCAGAACTTCCATAGTAGAACCGTATTTGGCGCTTCCACTTGGCAATGTTAATCTCATCTGGATTTGCAATACTTGCCACAATAGGTTGTACCATGTCAGAGATTAAGTCATCTGATGTACCATTGTGCCTATATAAGCCATCGTCACCTACAAAGTATATATAGTTTTCATCAGCTAATACAGAGCTTGATACGGCCCCCTTTGTTCCAGTTGACTGCTTAAGAGTATATGTCTCTCGGCTGTAACCGTATAGGTCCCACTTACCGTTAGTCGTAATAATCTTTAGTACGTCTTGGAATGGCACAATTGCCATGATCGGGTCGGCGACTTTTGGTGCAGGGACTTCAATGAAGCTCACTGACAGCCAGGCGTAGTACCATTGTGTCGTTGGTCCGCCGCCAACGGGGTTACCTGGGGCTTCTGAGAACACAAGCTTGTTAGGGTTCGCAGCCGATACGCCAAATAGTCTATCCTTGTTGAACCTAATCATTGAAAGGATTGGCAACTCTGCATCGGTAATAGTTTCAACCGTAGTACCGTCCCAACACTTAAGGTCATCATAACCGTTTACCCAGAATACCTTACCATCTGCAACATCCCATGAGTAGTCTGTGGCATTAGTATTAAGTCCTGTGGCAATGCTAGTGAAAGCACCCGTACCGTCATCAATCTTGTACATTACTGTACCGTATACGACCAATGTGGTATTAGTGCCACCTTGCTTGTTAAAACGGAAACTTCCTTTTTCTACCAGGGGCGATGTTACGTAAGACTTGAAATTTAAGGCATATGTTGTAGCCACAAATCCAGCAGGTCCAGAGTTTGATGTTTTAGCTACTGTCGAAGCAGTGTTGCTTGACCATTCGTAAGCACCTCTACCGTCGTCTTGTATGTATGCAACAACCCAGTATGTCTCTCCGATCACAACATTTGGAGCTTCAATAAATCGGGCCGGTAGGTACGAGTATGTTTCGAGGATATCGCCAGAGTTTATAGATGAACTCGCAAGTAGATCGCCAGGAAGGCCAGCTACGTTACTGTATATTTCAACAATAAGGGGTCCAACACCAGTGCCCTTGCGAACGTTAAGCTCTACCTTGGTAAGTCTACCGGTAGTAGTGATAACCATCGGCATAGCTTTCCACTCTGTGACTAGGTTTACTAACTGGTTTGCAGCTCCAGTAGTAACTGTATTAGCTACATCAGCCGTTTCACCAAATACCTGTGAGTAAACGCCTGAGCCCTTACGAGTAGAAATGGTAGTCCTGCGACCCTCTTCATCTTCTGAGAATAATCGGAAGTCATGCGCAAAGGGAGTTCGTCCCTTCTGAATTGAATCATAGGGGCTTACTAGGTCAAGACCACGAAAGTCGTTTAGGACTTGCATTGGAATCTTCCTTGAACTCGGAACCTTAGCGTTACTTCTTGCTGAGAATGCGCTAATGCCTGCCATTATCTATTCCTTCGTGTCGTACGTGCTCGTGGTTGAGCCATCGTTATACCACCATCAGACATTCGGAGGCCGTAACGATCAACAAGTAAGTCAATCTGCCTGTCGAACTGTCCCTGGATAACTGCAGCAAGGTCGTAGTCTTCGTTTCGTTCAAGAACTAGTTGGTATGCACCTAATACTAGTAACTCTTGAAATTCTTCTGGTATTTCGGGTACGTCTTCGTCTGCAACCAGTAGGGTAGGTTTCTTTGTATAGAAAGTATCCATCTGGTATGCAACATCCGTAGGCGCAGATGTGTAAATCTTGCCAGCGAATGACATCCACTCACTAATTGCACCAGGGGTGTTGTTAGCAGGTGTAGGGTACTTAGTAAGGAAATCCTTGTACCTGAGTTGTTTGTCTGTAATGTTTGTTTGTTCGCCAGTAGGGGAAGTAATTACCACCCCTTTAACTGACTGTACTTCTGCAGGGAATACAAAGATTCTTTGCTCTGCTGGGAGTACTCCACTAAACACAGCTTCCATAAATGGGAGTTCAAATGTATTGAAAATCCTGCGTTGTACCGTATTGATAAAACGGTCTACTGTGCCAGGGTCGAACGACTCGTCATCGAGTTTGTCGAGGATTACCTGGTCTCGTACACCTTTTAAGTTATATTCCATTATTATTCTGTCCCATATATGTTAGATTGATCTGTAGTTTGTGTTGTGTAGTCGCCTGTTGGTATTGTTTCCGGATTATATATCTGGTCGCCGTCTATAGGAGAACCTGCAATGATTGTCCCGCCAGGAGTACTGGTTATATCATACTTCTCATCGCCTCCACCTTCTGTTCCTCCACTATAGAGGATACCTATTCTAGCAGTAGCTGTTTGTGTTTTCGTTACTGTTATGGCCAAGTACGCCTTAGCGGTCTGGGTCTTTGTGCAGTCTTGAACGATAGCCGCTTTTGCTGTTTGTGTATATGTTGGTTTTACTTCTATACGGGCTATAGAGCCTTGTGTTTTAGTAAAACGATTCGCTATATGTGCAACAGCACCTTGGGTTTTAGTAAGTATATGCTGGATTCTTGCTGTAGCTGTTTGTAGCTTAGTAAGGAGTCTTTGGATTCTAGCTGTTGATGTCTGTGTTTTAGTAACAGACCTTGCAACACGAGCCGTACTTGTTTGTGTTCTAGTTCGTGTATTAGATACCCGAGCTATGGAGCTTTGTGTTTTTGTAGTTACCTTAGCTATACGAGCTACAGAAGATTGAGTCTTTGTTACTATGTTAGCTATTCGGGCAATAGACGTTTGAGTCTTAGTAAGTGTGAATACGTTGAAATCGTCGTATGTTACTACTGCACCTGTGTGGCTAGTATTATATGCACCAGCGTCTACGTTTACATATCCCCAGTGTAGCGGAATTGGGTTCGCTGTGGACGTGAGGTTAGTCCAAGTGCCTGGTTGATTTGTTCCTGAGTCAGGAGCTGTGTCCCAATAGGTTGTTCCGCCAGATTCTCTAATTCTTAACCATTGATGGTTAGTAGAGTTGTAGGTCACTGATGAAACTAGTGTTAAGGACGATGCGACTTCCTGATAAGCATGTAATGTGCTATTGGCAATAACGAATAATACACGGTTGCCAGTAGAGTTAATAAACTGTAGCGGTTCTGCCTCAATGGGCACGGCCGAGGAGTTTGTATCACTCACCATCCTAATCAACATGTATGAGCTTGTGAGGTCGTATTTCAGAACACTCTCTAGCCCATAGTAGTTGGAAGTGGTTGTAGGAACTGTGACAACTAGTTGCCCACCAGTTTCTACTACATTACCACCCCCCCAGCTGGACCACTTCGCAGCGTCTAATGAGTTATCATTGAAGTTGTCTATAAGTTTTTCCATCTTTGGGGTAGGAATAAGCTCGAATGATGCACCAGATGACACAACAGATGAACCGTTGGCACTTGTAGTGGCTGCAAAGCTTGCAACGCCACCGTTTGTATCTGCTACTATAGAGTACGCAGTCGTGCCCGTTTGTGTACTACGGAGTGTGGTCGCTCCCGCTAGTGGTGTTCCCTGCGAAGTAGTCTGCCGTGAACCAGCAAAGGCTACTACCCATGAACTTCCCGATGCGTTAGCTAAACTAAGCGTAGGGATCTTAGCGGTTGTTGATGCTGCTTTAGTAGCACCTCCCACTGTTCCGATTGAACCAACACCACGGTATATAATACCATGTACTGTGTTAGCGTTTGTCCAAGTACCGAATGCATCGTTAGTCGCCGTAGCGAACTTATAACCAATGCGATAAGAGTTTGAGTTACCAGACTGATTGCTTAGGTTCGTAAACCCAGAACCCAGAGTAGGTGCTGTTGTGGCGTTCCTATATGCTACTACAATTAACAAGTCACCAATTTGGTGCGTTGGCATAGTTGCCGTGTTTGCGCCAGCTGAGACCTGGTTAATGTATGAAATAGCCATTATAGATTCTCAACCTCTTGAAAGTTCTTGCCGTTTTCATCGTTGTATTGGAAACCAATTTGCATACCAGTCCACTCGCTGTATTCTTCTCCATCACCACCTAAGTAGTGCGCTCCGTGTCGAAAACGGATTGGTCGAGCGTTGTCTGGTAATAGTGTCCAGTCGAAGTCGTACCTATTATCATTATAGAATACAGTAAACTTCACCATCCTGCCGTGCTCTTCCTCAGCAGATTTGTCCAAGATTGCACGGAATACGTTGTGTCCCTCATTATAAGGGCTTATATCGTTGAGTTCCGTTTCGTCAAGTATGAATCCATCTTGGTATTCAGCTCGACAGGATGTATTTTGTGGTAGTACCATTGAATTGGTCTCCTTTTATTTTAGCTCTCTGTCCAAGTAGCGGTAATAGTACGGGTAGTAATATCGCCAGGTCCACCTGCGTATGAGCTAGTTGTTTGTAGTTGTGTGCGCAAAGCCTGTGCATACATTGTTCCACCTGCAGTTGTACTTGATGTACCTGCACCGTAAGGAGTGGTGGAGTTGTTAAAGTTTGCAGAAAGACCAGTAGTGCTCATTGCTGAGTCTCCTGATGCTGTTGTGCTAGGCGTCGTACCAGAAGTAACAACGGCACCAACGATACTTAAACCAGTAGCAGGAGCGTTGTTATCTATCTTGTATGTCAAGGCAGATAGAGAGTTCCATGTACCAGCAAACTTAAGTGCTTGGTATTTGGTCATAGAGTTCTCGTTGTTTGTGCTGTTAATAGGACTTGAACTGTATGGAGTAGTAGAGTCGTCTACCCTCTTCCAGTTAGACTCAGCTCGGCTTGTAGTCTCGGTTGCGGCGCTTGCACCGTTAAACTCTGACCATGTTTGGGTTGATGCCATTATTTATTCCTTTTATATTTTAATAAAAAATAACCCCCTCAAGATTCCCAGTCTCTATTGAGAAAGGTCTTGAGCCTGTGGCAGTTAGCACACAGTGTTTGGAGATTATCCTGGTTATTGTTGTCGTGATTACCGTCTATATGGTCAACGTCAAGCTGGCACTTATTCACTGGTATAAACCCGCAAGATTCACAAGAATCCTTGAGATATACCCTATAAGGTCTTAAGCTTTTAGCCTTATACCTAGTGCGAGCCTCTTTGTACCCATACTTTCTTTTTTCGCACCAACTGCAAAGTGTTCTATACTTATCACTATCAGATGAGCGCTTTTTACACGGCCTTTCGTTGCATCCTTTACATATTCTCATATGTCTTCTCCTTTTACTAAAAAAACCTCCCCTCCGGATTTCTCATGGAGAGGAGGCTATTGGTTTGTGTTACAATGAGTATTCTAAGATTAGAATGTTCGAGAGATAACAACAGCGTGGTCAGAACGAACGATCTTAGCACCAAACAATGTAGAGCCAGAGATGATGTCGGCTTTCATTAGGATGTTGCGGTCGTATTCGATTTCTGGCTGCAACTGTACAGCAGCTGCAATAGCTGACTTGTGGATAAGTAGGAACTTAGCCTGTGCAGTTGGAGTAGTACCAGTAGTAGCGATAGCGTTTGTGACCCAGACAGGCGTGTTGTAGATAGTACCTACGTGGCCGTCTTCGGTTGAAACGAGTCCGTCTTTACCAGTCTTGTCGTACATGCTGAATTCTGCGATCTTACGGAGGTCAGCAAGACCAAGGCCGTTGACGATCAGTGCACGGTCCGTAGTTGGAACGTTCTTTGAGTCAAGGATTTGGTGTGCGTCAACGATAGCGTTGAACGTAAGTGCAGCGATAGTAGCAGGTTTGTTACCAGCGTCGAAACCGTTCCATAGTCCAAGGATGTATGTGTCGATTGCGTTAGCAAGTGCGAACGAGATACGATCAACGTAAGGAGCACGAAGCTCGTAGGCTGATTGTTTCTTAAGCATATCTTGGATACGGACTGGTACACCCTTGTACTGGTCGATGACAAGGAGCTGCTCGGTTGGAGTTGCGTCCTGTACAGTCATTTCAGTACCTGGTGTGATTGTCTGTGCTGTCAGTTCTGGGATAGCAACGATGTGAACTGTGTCACCTTCGCTAAGAACTGAACTCTCGTATTGGTGGTCAACTGCCTTAAGGGCAACGAGTTTGTTTCGGCGGTTTTCTTGGATGTCTTTCGCCCAAACTTCGCTAATAAAGTTGGCACCAGTTGTAGGAGTCATAGTCATTTTAAATGTTTCCTTTTGGTGTTATTTGTTGTGTTGTAATTTAATACAAATCACCTCGTGCCATTGCTTCATCAAGAATCTTCCTGTGCTCTGGGTTGTTAGAATCATAAGTATTCTGTACCCATGCTAGGTCAATTTTGCTTGATGCCGGTGCAGAGCTAGTAGCGTGTGCTTCTGGTGCTGCTGCGCCTGCCTGGCGACGAATAGAATCTCTTTCCTCTTGGCGGCCTTCTTGTTTGGCTGCGTTCGGGTCAAACTTTCCGGTCTCAATTTGTGCCATATTGTACAATGTGTCTAAATCTCGTGACAAGTTGAATACGTATTTTTTAGCTTCTTCTTCACCCAAACTAGGTGTGAGTTGTACTAACTTTTTATTTAAGATTTCGGCCATTGTTGGCTCAAGAGATCGGTCCTTACCCTCAAAGAAGTTTTCAGTTTCACGTTCGTACCTGAACTGACGGATTTCACGAAGCGTAGCATCGTTATCTGTCTCGTTGGTAGGCGTACCCTGAGTCTCTTTGACTGCTTCTGAGAGTGGTTTATCTGCTGGCTTATTACGGGCAGCAGTCTGGTTGTCTTTGGCTAGTTTGAGTAGTTTCTTCTCACGCTCACTGAGAGCGGTGAAGTCTTCGTCACTTATGCCTTGACCTTTTGCGAACTTAGCAAGACCTTCATCAGTCTCGTCAGCTCCGCTTACGTTTGTTGGTGCGGTGCTGTCGTCTGATACTGCCTCGGTAGCTTGCGCTGGTGAGATAGTTTCCTGATTAGTGGCATCCGCCGTCGGTGACTGAGTTTGTACGGTAGGCTGGTTATCCAGGCCGTCTTGAGTCTCAGCCCCTAAGGTAGGGGATTCAATTTCCATCTAGGAACTCCATTTATTCTAATGATTTGCTACGCTCTGGCTGTATGAAATACAGACTGCACAAAGATTACTCTTTGTTTGGTGTTGTATATTCTACATAACCTTCTACGTATGTCTTTACTATATCATATCCCACGCTTCTTTGCAATAGGGAAGCGGCTAATTCTCGGTTAAAAGCGATTTCTTGACCACTTTCTTCGTTGAATGTCATGACAGGACCCTTTGCGGCCATGATGGCCATCTGGTCTTGGAAGTCAATATAGTCGATAAACTGCTTGAAAGCAGCCGTTTTGGAGAATGTTTTCCATTGGGCTGCAATCTGAGCTGTAGTGTATTCTTTGTTCTTTGCCATGTGTATCCTTTTCTATTATCTTGGTCGTGAGCTAGCGTCTAGCGTTGTGCTAGGTTGGTTTGCCCGGGTACGACGAATGTTATTACTTGAGCTATCAGCTCCGCCACCGCCTTGATTACCCGATTGGGTTCGTCTACGCTGGTCGGTTGTCGCTTTTGGGTCAGTTGGAATCTCTCCCTTTAACCTAGCGGCTGCTTCTGGTGTTACCTGAGCATCACCCTGAACCAAGTTAGGGTCCACAGCCTGTCCATCAGGTCCCATAATAGGTGCCTGTGTAGCTAAGAACTCTTCAATGTCATCCTTTGGCATGTCTGGGAACAAAGCCTCGTACATGCGTCGCAGGAATACTGCCTGGTTAACTAGTGGGTTGCCTAAGCTGAACTGTGCTGCCACCTGCATCTGTTGTGCCACTGCTGCCTTCTCTGCCTTTACGGTAGAATCAAGTACAACTCGTGGTTCGTATTCACCAATGTAAGACGTTGGGTCATATTTCTTCCACTCGACACCCTTCGGACCGATTACTCGGACTGCTGTAGGTGAGTCTACAAAGATTTGAATCATCTTGTATAGAATTTGTGCTAATTGGCTAAATCCTTCGTCTTCTAGGTTTTGTACCTTAGTGGTAAAGCGCATAGAGGCTTGATTTAGCTGTGCCTGTACTTCTGTAGCAGTAGTACGTGAGAACTTTTGTGATACACCTTGTACAGCGGCATCTGCAGCGGTTGCAGTACGCATCTGTTGACGTTGGCGTTCTATCTCGTTATCAGCACTGGCGCTAATGTCCTGCTTCTCAATAGGAGTAAGTGCTCCTCGTGGAATAGGGAAGATAGCTCCCGGCTCTGATTCGATTTGTTCTGCCAAGTGCTTAAATCGAGGGTCGATCTGCCACATGTTATTGAGTACGTATGCAAGGTTGTCTCGTTTCTGGCTAGCGGTGTCATTCAATGCTTCCTGTGATGGGATAATTACTTCCACATCGCCACGAGCGAAGAATAGGTTGCTATCTACATAGTTGCGAAGGATAGCAAACGGTAGGAATCCACGAATTTCAGGGATTATCTTTTCGCCGTTAAACTCTACGCCATTAATCATACCTGATACAGGTACTGTAGTCTCTGGCTTGCTGTAAGGGTTTTCCTCATCATAGATACAAGTAGTCTTGTTAGCAATCATGATTTTCTTACGGCGAGTAAAGTAAACGACAACTTCGATCTGTTCTTTGTAGGCATCCTTACCATAGGTAGAGCCAATAAACTTCTCTTTGCGGTCCTTGTCCATCTCGTCGTCAGTGCCCTCTACGGCAGTAATGCTGTCGAGGTTCTTGTACTTACCAACTAGGTTACCGTCTGTATCTGGGACCATCTCTGCCTTAAGCTGTTGAAGGCTAGTAAGGTATCGGTATCCTGCATAGCGAGGGTATCCTGGCTCTTCTGGACGGTTCATGTGTGTAGCGGCTGGGTCTACAAAGAAGTCATTTAGCGGGATGTGCTGAATGAGCGGCTTATCGCCCTGCCAGCTGACCATAAGAATACCGTTACCATAAACGATCATGTCGCCTACCCAGTTAAGTACCTTTTCGGTCGTGTTGTTCTGTGCCCAGTAGAAGTCAACTAGGGCATTGAGCGTAGTTGTGTCTTTCTCTTGGTCTTCACGAAGTGGAACATATTTAAATTTAGGTTTGCTACCAGCAATGCTGGCCTTGAGCGCTTCTACAATAGAGAAAGTCTCAGGAGCAAATTCATCAGCAGTACCTTCGTAACCGTGTCGGCTGCGAATGCCATTGTAAGCTTTGAAGCACTCCTCCCACACTTCCTGATAGTTATCTTTTACATACTTACGAGCTTTATCGTAGTCTGACATGACAACGTTCAGAAGGGCGTCGTATTTGATACCTGACTCGTCAGATTCAGCTACGGCAGGAGTTGTATTCTCGCCAGATGGCTTTTTAGGGTCTTTATACATTATCTTTTACCATTCTTTATTTTTTTAGTCTTACTGCTTTTAGTAACATTAAGTCCTGTAACGTCGTTATCTCCCCATAGGAAGAGTTGGAACGTAATAGCCTTAGCCATTACTGTATCGTCATGTTCTCCCTCTTCTGCGTTTGTACGTCCACGAGCATCTCTGACGTAAGAGAAAGCCTCTTCAATGAACACCTTATCTGGGTCCTTGTTGATACCTTCACGTATAATCTTAATAAGTGTGTCAATAGCGGTACGTTTAGACCGCATGTCTGTTTTCCAACCAAGGTGACTAGTCGGCTCCTCAAAGTCCTCGTCATATCCGCTCTCTCGTTTATAGAGGTTCGTATAGAACGTGTCCCTGAGCTTCTGAATAGTTGTGAGTCCGTGGTTATTTACTTCAACTCCAATAAGTGCGTAGTTATAGTACGTTCCAAGAGCCGCAAGTATTTCGCCGAATCTATCCGGGTCACACTTTCCTCTCCATCGAGCAACTGTCTCCATTGTGCTTGTATTAACAACTTCGGCAACTGAATAGTCTCCAGTGGCAAGCCCTTCTGCAACATCAGCTCCGATAGCATACTCAACACCATATTGAGGCTCCTGCCATATTTTGAGTGGTCCATTATTCTCCTTAATTCTTGCATCATAAGGTACCGGTGAGATATAGTAATCTTCATTACTCTCTCCAGTAACAATCTCATAATGTTTAGTCTCTGAGATTTCCTCAGCCTGTCGCTCTAGGTTTTCAAGTTCCAATACTGGGAATACGTTAGCACCACTAGCGATAAACGCTTCATGGCTTGTACTCGGGTATTCCTGGAACATTCTCTCAGGTGTGCTTGCAAAGTCTTTTGCCTTGCTCCTGTAGAACTTAAGCTTGCGGTATGCCTCTTCTTGTGCTATAAGGAACTTCTCACCAAAGCGAGTAGTGTATCCTTCTTCCATAAGCTTCATAAGCATCTGTTCATATTCGTTGAGATCACCGATTGGCTCCTCATCGTCTATTTCGTACTCATCAATGAGCCACCAAGGGAAAAAGAAAGGAACAAAGTTGTTCTCACCCTTCTCTGCGGCTCGCCACTCCTTGTGGAAGTAGTTGCCACGTCCTTTAGCTGTTGACTCAAGGAAGATCATTGTGTTAGGAAGGAAAGGAACTGTCTGCATGATTGATGCAACTAGTTCTTCTCCGTTTTCCCATTCTCCAACCTCTGAGGCGTGTAGACACTGGATAGTATCTGAACGTCCGGCAGAGCTGTTCTTTGCAGTTGCGGTCTTGATGTAACTTCCCAAGCCAACTTGGTTACCTCCATCATCATATCGTTCAAAAGAAAGATCAGTTCTGGTATTGTATTTGATTGTTGGTTTGAATAGGGGGTTGCTATTATCGTAGTACCGGCGGAACATCATATAGAGGTTCTTTGCGGAAGTCTCTTCGTGCCCAATAATGACACTGTTGATGTTCTTGTTAGTACTAGTCCACCAGTAAATAAGAGACTCTACTGCAGTAGATAGTCCCATCTGACGGGCTTTAAGGATAATAACTCTAATAGGTACTCCCTGCTGTATGCACCACAGCACGTAGTCTATAAGTGCCCGCTGAGGCTTATTAGGTTCAAAGTTGACAATCTGAGCATTCTTGTTCTTGATGAACAGATTATTCTTTGCAAACCTATAAAAGTCTTTGCGGATATCAAGTACTTTCTGCAACTGCTCTGGTGTGAGCTGTTCCATGTGTTACTCGTCCTCTTCTGTGTCTTCCTGGTATTTTTTAATCAGGAGGTTAATAAACTTAGATTTATTCTGCAGGTTATCGTAGAACTCTTTGTTCTCGGGCCACAGGTAAAACTGTCGTTTATTTTTGTCTGTTTCTGGTTTTAATTCCATATTCTCTTACTCCACTATATCACACCAAATCCAATTTGTCAATAGCAAAGTGGCTATGAGTTGGATGGCTACTGTTATCTTCTGGAAATGCATCGTGATACATCTTCCATTGTCGCTTCTTAAAGTCTCGTATTACATCACTAAAGTATCGTTTAGGCAAGTGAGCATCTTTAACACGTTGTTTCATCAGTTTCTTAAACTGTCTAATTCCTAGGTCCACTGTTACGTGGTTGTATACCGGAAGGGCTTCATCCAATAATTTGATAGCTATGTCCATCTACTTTTTTCTCCAATTCCTTTACTAACTCTGGTAGAACCTCAAGTGATTCTACTACTTCATGTGCAGTAAATGCATCATCGGTAATAAATAGCTCAATTCCATCCTCTGTTTCTTCTGTTCCCCAGCCGTATTTACGCTCTAGCGGTGTTACGATCTTCTGTACGTCTTCTTGTGTAAATTCTGCCATAATGGCCTCCTACTCTAAATTATTGAGTGCTTCCTCTAACGGAACAACACCTATTAATGATCTTTGTACGAACATGCCCTGATCTGTGCCCAGTAGCTTAATTGCAGCAATCTTATCGCTATCTTTAGCCATATTATCGTTGATAATCTGTGCCAATGCCATCTTAAGGTGCTCAGGGTTGAGCCTCATGATATTGCGGGCTTGTTTTACCCACTCTAGCGCAGTACTATCGCTCAGTATATTCCTACTATACGATTCGCTGTATCCTGCCTTAATGGCACTCTGATATGCATTCCCCCAGGTCTCTTTTTCCCTAGGATTCATATAGTAATTGAGCCAGTTCTGTTGTCTCTGGGTGGCTTGCCACTGGTTACCCTGTGCCAGCTCTTCTTTCTTGTCCTCTGCCGTTGGTCTCTTTGTCGGTTTCAAGCCCTGCTTACTTTTCATTGGGCTCATCATAATCAGTTATATCTGCTATTACTGTCATCCAGCGTCCATTAGCCTTATCTGTCCATTGCTTCCGTATCTGAAAGGCTTCTCCCCTTGGTACATCCTGAATAAGACGGCTTACCATCTCATCCCTTTGGGCTTTCACCCATTCCTTCGTCGCCCCCGGGGGAACAAGAAGGGTAATTGATTTATGCGTTACTCTCATCTTCTTATAGTATCACAGTATGTGTGATTTGTCAATACATTTCACATAGATTGTAATAGTTTTACTGTATTCTTTACACCCCCTTCCCTGGTAGTATCCATACAATTCAAAAATATGGGATATGTGTTTTTGAGCTGATATACATCCCTGCGCTGTTGTAAACCCCACATCACTATATTGTAGCCTCCCCCACCCCACCTATTATGACACATAAATAAAATAACGCAAATAAAAAAACATAAACATATAATAACATTATACGCAATGTAATGGTATGATATATGTATTAGTGTTGTATATATTACAACGTATATGTATTGTGCTTATGCATAGCGTGTGTTACTATAGTAGTATCAACATAGTATAAAGGATATATATGCAAGAGTTTATAAACAAACTACCGTACATGACAATAGTAACCGCAACATATAAAGGCATTATCGTCAATGGGTTTATTAGTAAACATCTATACGGCAAGAAGACTATAACCATTGAACAGAACGGCAAACTTGTAAAGTTGTATAATACGCAATATATAACGTCGATTGATAGGGTACTATAATGCACCGTAACGGCAACACTTGCGCTATGTACATAAGATGTAACCACCGTAAATATAAAGTATTACACACTATAGTTGATTATATTGCTATACTATCCTTTATACTCATACCATCTTTTATATATTCTCTTATATAGTACTTATACATATATGGTGTAATAGCCAATACAGGCACATTGCGCGGATTCTGTAACCTCTGATAATACAGGGGTTATTTTATACCATTTATAACTCATATGCTTATTGTTAGCATAACCGCCTGTAACGCCGTGTAATGACGTATAAGCGACGTTGCTCTATACCTGACTATATACTCATCTTATACATATATTCTTAGTGTCGCACAATATACTACAGGCACTATCGCCGACTTATCCACAAGCACTATAACATAATATTCGATAATTACTAGACTATGCACAAGCACAATGCCGTGATAATATAGATACATAACCGCAATAGGGGTTATAAGATAAGCAAAGCATAAGCACATTATATCGCCGTCGTGGTCATATTGTACCAGACGCACATAATGCAATAAATGCACCGCTTTGTCAAGTACAATTCACTTTTACAACGTGGCGTTACACCGTCTTATTAAGCATGACCAATTACCGTAAGGAATGGTTGCAACGGTGCAAACGTAAATAATACAACACAATATAAGATAAATGTATTGACACAAAGCACAAAGTGATATATACTGGTAACAGATAAGAACAACAGAGCATAAAAACTCTGGTCGGTGATTATCAATTTACATACATATAATACAATTTAACTGTTTACGGTGGTACTTGAAATAATAGTATCAATAGTGAGCAAGCGTCCCCTTACAGGGGGTTATGATACACATAATCGAGCTTGTAGCAGTTGCATTATTGCAGTTTCATAGTATAATATGGTTCGGGCTTGGTTGTCAATAGCATGACATAAAATAAGCGAATAGTCTATAACCCGCATGAAGCGATTGCATGGGGGAGAGTCGGGAGAACTGTAATTTTCCACTGACAAGATTGGTAGCAATAACCGAGCAACCTCGCAAGGGGTATACTATACATAATACATAATATAACAAATTAGGGAGAGAACTATGACTTTACAAGAACGATGGATTAAAAAGATGACAGAGCTGGGCATTTTTGACAGCATAGTCGAAACATTTGATAGCGTGGGAGAGGTATAATGAAATATACTCTCATCAGTGGTGACATCAAGCTCACATACAACTCTTTTGCAAGGGCTACGAGTAAACTAGTGGCACTTGGTAGCGGTAAACTGTTCTATGGGAGAGTTCTCGTAGGAGAGCTGTAAGGTAAATTAACGGTATATTATGTATAGTGTTGCCCTTGTTAGGGTATAGTTCAGACTACTACGACAGAGGCAAGAGTTATGACTTGTTAATCTGTTGATAAATCCCACTCATCGGAGGGTGTACACGGTCTGGGCTAGAGTTGTAAGCGTGATGTATCAGAGGCACAAATGTGTGTGTAGTATGGTATGGTAGCGTGAAACGGCAAAAAATATGGGAGAGGTGTATTCCAACCACATCTCTCTCATGTCCATATTAACAGGTTGGGGAGAAGGGTAGTAATATAATGAAAATACCTGTCTGGAGAGAGGTATCTCTGCAAGCGTGGCAGGGACTAAGACAACACACCAAGAGAGTTGTATATATTAAAAGTAAACTACACTTTTATAAGAGAGTATCATAATGGTACTACAGATTATAGTAGACGGACGGTCGAACATATACAGAGGTGTAAACAAATTTGTATATGGAGACTACATAAGAGGCTTTGCACTCATGGCAACATATGCTAAGAGTGGCGAAATGTATATATTAAAAGGTAAAAGCAAGAAACTTATAAGGAGTTTTTAGTGATATGAGTGAATTAACGGCAACAGATGTGGCTATCGAGCAAATAAAGAAGGCTGGGTTTTCGCATATTAAGGTAGAGCTAGAGGCAGACCTCGGTAGGGACGGAGAGCGTGAGTGTAGCGATTGTGATGATGGCTATAGCGATTGTGATGAGTGTAATGGGGACGGTGTTCTCATGGCAGAGCGTCCAAACGGTACAGAGGTAGAAGTAGAATGTGATGAATGTTACGGCGAAGGTCGTGTAGAATGTGGCTATTGTGATGGCAGGGGTTACGACGGTGGTTACTACGACGAAGATTACTGTGAAACATTTATGCGTGATTGGGTAGGCTCAGATGTACTGAGTAGGCTCACCTATGGTAACTTTTACGAAGATGGTAGTGTAGACAGTGAGTTTACGTTTACTGTACCTATCGAACACTACAAAGATATTGTAGTCTGGATTGACAGCTTTAAGGCACTATCCGAGGACATTGGTAACGGATACAATACAGGTGGAGCAGGTATGCACATCTCTCTGATACCAAAAGAGAGCAACGGTAACTATCCAAATAGACACCGTATGCCAGATGACAAGATAGAAAACTTTGCAGAACAGATGAGCAAGCTGTTACCAGCCATGCTATTCTTCTCAAGCAATAATGAGGTAAGTCGTGGACTGAGTTATAGGACACCACAAGTGTCTCACGACGAGAAGTACAGCGCAATCTATACTCACGACGGTACTTGTATTGAATACAGGGCTTTCGAGACCTGTTACGACGAACCAGAACGTATCTATGAACATATAGAGGTAGTAGCAAAGACCCTACAGTTCTATGTAGACCCTACTAAAACAGTAGAGACTATGGGCTTTAGATTTAACTTCTCAGATTCTTATAGCGGTCAAGAGGGGAGACAGCTTAGTCGATTCTATGACACACCAGAGAAAATTGCGGTATTGCGCAAACAGCTTAAATATATCAAGCCTGATGGCAAGAGCAATGCAGAGCTTATGGCACAACGTGGCGTATCTGGTATAACAGACTTGCGTAAAAAGATAAGCAAGAGACGTAACCAATTGCGTAAGCAATACTTTAAGAGTATGGCGATGATAAAGATACAAGAAAAAACACCACTGACGGAACGGCAAATGATTCACCTTGAAGAACTCAAACAATACTCTCGTCGCTACAGTGAGAATTTGGACGAGCAACAGATGATTGACCAAGCAAAGGGTATCAATCGCTTGCCAGACTTAGAAACATATATTAAAAACAACCTAGGCTCAAACGAGGGTCGTGGTTATACGGCATATTGCTAGAAACGGAGAATGACTTATTTGCGGAATTGTATATGTAAACAGCTACAGGGGTAAATCTGTAAGCAAAATGGTTAAACGTGCTTATAAAGCACAACGTAACCGAGGTCATGAGGGGTTTGGTTTTTACACACCAGAGAATAACCGATTGACACACAACACTGAGGAACGCAACATTATGCGGTTACTCAAGCGAGAACGACAGAGTGAGATTCTTTTTCACCACCGTTTTCCAACTAGTACAGAGAATGTACGGAACGCTTGTCACCCGTTCAGCACTAAAAACCGATGGGACAATAACTATGTTATGGTTCACAACGGCGTTGTATGGAATGACTTCGAAGTTGCAAAGAAGCAGGTAGAGGACGGTATCCGTTATGTATCTTACCAGCCAAATGGCAGCTACAACGACAGTGAAGTACTGATGTACGACATTGCACGATACCTAGAGGGTGAAGTAGACCAACTATCAGTAGAGGGTAGTATCGCCTTTATCATGGTACAGCGTAACAAAAAGGGCGAAAAAGTTGCACTATACTTTGGTCGCAACAGTGGCTCACCACTCAAGCTAGAGCGAAGTCCAGATGGGTTTGCACTAACATCAGAAGGTGTATCACCAGATATCAAAGTTAATACCTTGTACAAGTTTGACTACAAGAGTCAGGAGTTTTCAGAGTCACCTCTGGACATCCACTACTACACCTACAGCCAAAACTCAAGTGGTAAAGCTGGGAACTATTCAGCAGGCAACTACAACTATGGCGACTACCGTGGTTATGGCAACGGTTACAAGTGGAACGGCAGAAACTACGAAGATGCAGAGCTTTCAGAAGAAGCTCGTGAAATTGCGGATTACAATGCAGGTTATGGTGCTAATTATACGACACCAATGGTTGAAGATACGCTAGACCGTTACGGCAACTATGGTCGTTATGGGCTAACAGACGAGACACAAGAGCAAGCAGAGAGTATCATCATTGATGAGATTATCGAAGGACTAAAGTACGATACCTACCAAGGTAGTACACGAGATATGCTGGAGTTCGGCGAGATACTACTTGATGAGTTACAGACTAAGTATATGTTTTTGGAGAACAAAATCCGAGAGGACGGCGATCTATCTGGGCAAGATATTGATGACTATGAGGAACTTGATAATAAGATTCTACTACTCACTAAAGCGCTTAATCAGATAACCGAGAAACAGCTACGACTTGCGCTACAAGCAACTAACGTAAGGTACACACCAGACCACTAAGAAAGGATAGGTAATGTCAAAAGATTATAAAGTGAAATATAAAGATGTGTATATCTTTGCACATATTACACAGTACATTTTGGGACAAGAGCTATTACAGGAAGTGGAGACACCTTTTCAAGATAAAGATGGGACACATATTAATGTTCGCTTTAGGACTAACTCGGTCAGGGGCTACGGTCGTAGAAACTGGCAGCGTGACGAACTAGAGCGCAACAGGGGTATGGTGGTGAGCATTGAACTTGCTGGCACACCAAAGCTAGTGGGTGTCTATAGTCCAAACAAGAAAATGGTTGAGATGTTCAAGACTGGCACACTAGGCGATATCAAGAACGATATTGTGGACGACATTATATCACATCTTGAGTACAACAACGTAAACATGGAAGTATCAACAGACGAATCAAAGCGTATAAAGTTAGAAAAACGCTGGGTTGCTGGGGATAGAATCCAAAGAGAAGGAGGACGAAGTGGATACAGAGACGAATCCGACTACACCGACGACTAACGAAACAGAAATACATCAAGCAATAATGGATGCAGAAGAATATATGCGAACATCTATGGCAAGTAGAGCTGGAGGAGTATGGGACATTGATGCACTTGAGGAAATCATGTCATCAGAAGATGTGCCACCTACACCACCATCACCATACGGAGAACGTATACAAGCGATGTGGCATAATGGGACAGATGAGCTAGAGTATAGAGACATTACGACGACAAGTGAAGAGCCTGCGTGGTCAGAGGTTACAGACGGTCAATACCGTGTAGCCGTTGAGCTAGACGAATCACTTGCAGTACCTGCCATGGAATACTATAACAGGGCGCAACGTCGAGCTATGGCACGAAGAAACAATGGATTCAATGCGTTTGAGTTTGCTCAAGAGTACGGTAGTGATGTCATAAACCCATTTGGTAGTAGTGTAGTAGAAGAAGGAAAGGAAGTAAACGTGAAAAATAAAAGTAAAAACAAACGTCTTGCGGAATGGAGCATCTCTGCTAGGGCATTGAAAGATATGATTAACAGAATTGTAGAAGAAGGTCAGTCACCACAACGAGCCGACTTTTTCAGTGCATACAAGTTTGGTGCATACTTCGCCCCTAGATACCGCCGATGGTTTATCTATAACAAAGCAACAGCTAATAACATAGCAACAATTAAAGTAAGCGACGGCAGACTGATTGTCAGGTATCGACCTAACTCATTCTATTCAAGCGTCTTGTCTGATATACAAGTCGAGAATGTCAAGACAATAGCAGTCGAAAGTGCTAACATGCACAGACACAACCGCTTAGTCAGTGGATATTCAGATGATATTGAAGCAAGTAAAGATGGCGAAATGCGCTTTAGGAAGGAACGATATGCTCGAAAACATAACCGATAACATGAACGAGGACGGACAAGAGGGTATTTGGTATTCTTATATCAAAGACATGGAAACATTTAGGGTTCGATTACTAGAAGGTAGGTACACAGTGTTCTCTTCTAATGGCGAGACCATGAATCTTACTAAAGAAGATGTCGCAAGTATTGTACTTAGAGAAGTAAAGGATGAGACAATCGAATGAGTAACCGAGAAATAGAGGCTATGCGTGGCGAGACCACACAGTTAGCGTTATTGCACATCAATAAGACACCAGAACTGTATAAAGAGTTTATGGCGATTAAAGATGCAAAGCGTAACCTAGCAAGTAATGTACTTGAGTGCGAAAAAGCGGCAACGCTATGGGCAGAAAATAATAAAGATGAGTTCGGTGCTTTGTTTATTGCAGAGTTACCATTAGTACACTGGAATACAGTGTTAAGGGAGTTATAATTATGGCAACATATGTAAAGGTTAAGTTTTTAAGTGAGTACGACAGCGGTGCAAGTCAAGGATACTTTTATAGCGCTGGACGATTAAAGTTAAGCAAGTATGATACAGTTATCGTACCGACACGCTATGGGCTATCATTAGCAGTAGTTCAACAGTCTGAGCTTACGATTGAGGAAGTGCGAGAGCATATCAACTGTCAATCACTGAAAACAGTTGCAGAACGTATCACTAGTAAGGCAGTTAATGGGCTTACTAAGCTACAAAAAGTAGATGATATTAAAAAGGCACTTGACAGGGAAATGAAAAAAGTTGACGAAGTGGAGAAGTATCGAATGTATGCCGATATTAGTCCAGAGATTAAAGCCCTACTAGAACAGCTACAAGAGATGAAGGCTTAGTATGAGTAGGCGATTGGATGACGATTGGGCAGAGTCAGAGCCAGTTGTGGTAAAGACTTACCGAGACCAAAAGACTAAAGAGGCTTTTATTAAGTATCTACAACTACAAACAGATGAGCGATTCTTTCAAGCTGTGGCTAACTTTAGTGGTTTTGGTTATCTAGGAGCAGCAGGCACACCAGACGGTAAAAACTTTAGAGACCTATACCACTTTGAGGCAGATCAGAACTTTAACTTTGGAGACGAAGATGCAGAATCCTGATGAAGAAATCCGTAGACGGATGCGAATTCTTGCATTTTGTATCACAAGTTTACTGTTAGGTTTGTGGTTAGGTATTGACATTGGACTAAATATCAGGTAAAGAAATAGATTGTAGACTATTCTACAACACATTTTTGCAAAAACCTATTGACTTATCCAACCGAGTCTGCTATAGTAGATAATGTTGGGGGAGTAGTATGCTTCGGTATACCTCGTCACTCCCCCCTCGATATCGAGAGCAAGAAATTGCCACATTAAATCATCCATTATTGGTGCTTCGCCGTTGTACCAGAAAGTAAAAAACGGCAGGAAAATCCTCATATCGTAAGCTCGAACTTAGGCAACGTCCAACCTGACGACCTAGACCTTGATGTACTAGAGAGCGAAAAGATATAATGAGACAATCGAAAGATTGTTGAATCTGGCTTAAAAACCAGAGGTAAAACACAACAGATTCTACAGGGAGAGGGACGCTTGAGACTGGGCTAACCTAAGGATAAGTAATAGGAATACGTTAATCGGTAAGACGAGGTTGTGTGTAATGGTGTTGGATGGCTCAGCTCCCCAGGAATCAAGGGAGTAATGGTCAGTCATATCTAAAAATAAGGAGAAGTAACATGAAACAACATAAAGATACTACGCTAGATGATTTAATGAATGAAGTCAGAAGCATTGTTTATACAAACGCACCAGACTGGGACGATGAAATCGAAAAGCTCTTAATTCAATGGAGAGATAAGGCTGTGGTTGAAGCACTGGAAAACTTACCAACTGACATTATCGTGGGCGATAGGATTGTTTACAGTGTGGACATAGATGAGCGCATTGACGCCCTAAAGGAAACCCATGAAGAATAGCCAACAAGATTTAATAAACTTTGTAAACGACCCCGAGAACATCAGAAAAGCTGTTGAGGGGTCGATGGATAAAAGGAACGCTGTTATGAACCCCG
>Ga0075464_10000083_pt1 | contig 36414 bp, 49 predicted proteins | sample DEB19_08_DNA_5_FD_75068 | JGI IMG/M metagenome (GOLD analysis project Ga0075464, IMG submission 75068) | Aqueous microbial communities from the Delaware River and Bay under freshwater to marine salinity gradient to study organic matter... | ecosystem: Environmental > Aquatic > Marine > Coastal ...
ATTTCAATTTAAAGACTTATTAAACAAATAAAAACGGATGTGGCGGAATTGGTAGACGCGCTAGATTTAGGTCCTAGTAACTCTGTTGTGAGAGTTCGAGTCTCTCCATCCGTAATTTAACGACAATATAAAGGCTTCTCATAATAGTTGAATCTAAATTCATTTCGAAAAATTTTTAATTAAACATATAAAGAATGCTTCCATTTACTTTACAACAATTACGTATTTTAAAGGCTATTGCAACAGAAAAAAGTTTTACTAGAGCGGCTGAAGTACTATATTTATCTCAACCATCCTTAAGTAAACAGATAAAAACCCTAGAAAAAAATCTTGATACCTCTTTAATTAATCGAGAAAGTAATAAAATTTCGCTTACTAAAAATGGTAAAGTTTTTTTACAGTATTCAGAACGTATACTTGCGTTATGTGAGGAAAGTTGTAGAGCTTTAATCGATTTAAAAAATGGTGATCGAGGTAATCTAACAATTGGTGCTAGTCAGACAATTGGTACATATCTAATGCCTAGAGTTCTAGCATTATTTGCACAAAGCTATCCTCAGATTAATTTAAAAGTTCAAGTCAATTCTACTAGAGTTGTTGCAAGAAATATTATGAATCGAGAAATTGATCTTGCAATTGTTGGGGGAGATGTACCAAATGAATTAAAAAAGAAATTAACCGTGGAACCTTTTGTAGAGGACGAATTAACTCTAATAATATCAAAGTTGCATCCCTTTGCTAAAAAGAAAAAAATTAATAAAAATGATTTATACCATTTGAATTTTATTACACTTAATTCAAATTCAACAATTCGAAAATTTGTAGACAGTGTTTTAAAACAAAATAATATTGAAACAAAACAGTTAAAAATTGTAATGCAATTAAATTCTATTGAAGGAATTAAAACAGCTGTTAGTTTAGGATTAGGGGCAGCATTTGTTTCATCATCAGCGATTGAAAAAGAAGTTGAACTTGAAAAAATTGTAGTGATTAAAATTGATAATATAAAAATAACAAGAACCTTATCTATAATAAGTAATCCTGAATGCTATAAATCAAAAGCATTTGAATTATTTTACAAAGAGTTATGTTCGCTAAAAAATAAGACAAGACTCAACTTAATTACATAGTTCTAACTAATTTGACAATTTAGAAAGAAATCAGTTAATATAAATTTAAATATGAATCTAAAGAGTTACATATATGAAATATGCAATTGTAGAAATAAGTGGGAAACAGTTTTGGATTGAAACAGGTAAATATTATGACTTTAATCGTATTCCTACTGAATTAGGTAAAGAGATTATTTTAAATCGTGTTCTTTTATTAAATAACGAAGGTGATATTTTAATTGGTCATCCTTATTTGGAAACTGTAAAAATTAGAGGTAAAATTTTAGAGCATCTACGCAGTAAAAAAACGATAGTATATAAAATGAAACCTAAGAAAAAAAGTAGAAAAAAACAAGGTCATAGACAAGATTTAACACGAGTTTTAATTGAAGATATTATTATTAACAAATAAAGGAATTTAATATTATGGCACATAAAAAAGGGGCGGGGAGTACGAAAAATGGTCGTGATTCTAACGCAAAACGTTTAGGTGTTAAACGTTTTGGTGGTGAAAAAGTAGTTGCAGGGAATATTCTAATTCGTCAAAGAGGTATGAAATTTCAACCAGGTACTAATGTTGGGTGTGGAAAAGATTTTACTTTATTTGCGCTAGTCGATGGAGTAATAAAATTTGATCATAGAGATAAGAAACACAAAAGAATTAACATTACAGTTTAATAATAATTGACTAATTTATAAATGTTAAATAACCAATTTAAGAGCAATTCTCTATTAAATAAATATCAAAACTTAATTAACGAAATTAATGAATTAGAATTTGATTTAAAGTTATTGCCTGATAGTGAATTACGAGTTAAAAGCTTCAATCTTAAAAAGCAATATTCTGAAACACAAAATTTAAACTCATTAATCGCAGAATCATTCGCCTTAACAAGAGAAGCTAGTCAAAGAACTCTTGGTCTGCGTCATTTTGATGTACAACTACTAGGTGGACTTGTTTTAAATAATAACAAGATTGCTGAAATGAAGACAGGTGAGGGAAAAACATTAGTTGCGACTCTACCTGCAGCATTAAATGCTATTACAAAAAAAGGAGTTCATGTTGTCACTGTAAATGACTATTTAGCTAATCGTGATCAAGTATCAATGGGTCAAATTTACCGTTTCCTTGGTCTTAATACTGGATTAATTCAAGAAGGTATGACAAAAGATGAGCGAAAAGAAAACTATAATACTGATGTTACCTATGTTACCAATTATGAATTAACATTTGATTTTTTAAGAGATAATATAGCTATTAATTTATCTGATATAGTTTTACGACCTTTTAATTATTGTATTATTGACGAGGTTGATTCGGTTTTAATCGATGAAGCTCAAACACCTATTATTCTTGCAGATATTAGTCAAGATACATCAATTGAAAAATTTATTGCCGCTTCAGAAATTACAAACTATTTGGAATTAAATAAGCATTTTCAAATTGATGAAAAGAATAAAAATGTCCTTCTAACTCAAGAAGGGAGTAAACAAGTTGAGACAATTTTAAATATTCCTGATTTATATAATCCTAAAGACCCTTGGATTCCATATATTATTAATTCTCTTAAAGCTAATTCATTATTTTTTAATAATATTCATTACATTATTCAAAATAATCGAATAATTATTGTTGATGAGTTTACAGGAAGAATTATGCCAGACCGTCGTTGGGGTGATGGTTTACATCAAGCAATTGAAGCAAAAGAAAAACTGCCTATTCGACCAAAAACTGAAACTCAGGCAGCAATAACTTACCAGAATTTCTTTTTAATGTATCCGAAATTATCTGGAATGACAGGAACAGGAAAAACTGCTGAAATTGAATTTGAGAAAATTTATAATTTACCTGTTGAAACAGTTCCAACGTTTAGACAAACTCAACGAAATGACTTTCCCGATTTAATTTATAAAGATCAATTTTCAAAATGGAATGCAATTGCTCAATTTTGTAATCAAGTATCATTAACAGGGCAACCAATTCTAATTGGAACAACCACAGTCGAAAAATCTGAAATGTTAGCTCAATTACTGAGTGAATATAAACTTTCATATCAAATTTTAAATGCAAAACCCGAGAATGTTCGTCGAGAATCTGAAATTGTCGCACAAGCAGGTAATAAAAATAGTATCACAATTGCCACGAATATGGCAGGAAGAGGAACAGATATTATTTTGGGGGGTAATATTAATTTTAAAATCCAAAAAGAATTATATAGCTTATTAGCTTTAGCTAAAACAGTTACTTCAAAAAACTCAAGTCAATTTTTCCGGTTTAATTTAGTAAATAAATTTCAAGGTATCAATCACAATTTTTTAAGTGTTTTACTATCTTTAGTTAATGATTCTAATTTTTTAAGTTTATCTGATATCGATATTTTAAGGATATTACAAGAAAATGATCGAATATCAATTCCGACAAATTCTTATCAATGTTCAATCCGTTATTTAATTAATGAGTTAGTTAAATATAATAAAAAACACCACCAACAAGAAAATATAATCGTTAAAAATTTAGGTGGTTTATATGTTATTGGAACGGAAAGAAATGATTCACGACGAATCGATAATCAATTACGAGGAAGATGTGGACGCCAAGGTGATCCAGGAAGTTCAAGATTTTTTTTAAGTTTGGATGATAATCTCTTAAGATTATTTGGGGGAACTAAGGTTCAAAGTTTTATACAAAATCAAATAGCAGATGATTCTCCATTAGAATCGCAATTTATTAGTAAAAGTTTAGATTCAGCACAAGAGCGTGTAGAAGAAAGAGCTTATGAACAAAGAAAAAATTTGTTTGATTACGATGATATCTTAAATCAGCAAAGAAAAATTGTATATTTTGAAAGACGATTAATATTAGAAAGTAAGTCAGTTCGAAAAAATAGTTTTTCTTATGGAGAACAAATCGTTTCTGAGTTTATTTATAGACTTGAAGACAATCAAATAACGTTTAAAGAATTTATAAAATTATTTGAGAATCTATTTGGTAAAAATTTAGAATTGAGTTTACTTGAAAATAATCTTTCGGAAACAAGAGGTTTCGATCCTCTTGAACTAAAGACATATCTATTTAATGAGTTCTGGTTAAGCTATCAGCTTAAAGTTAATGAAATTGGTATTTACGGTAATGGAATTTTTGAGAATCTTGAACGAAGATCAACTTTAATAAATATTGATCGTATTTGGCAAGAACATTTACAAAAAATTACTTTATTACGTGATGCTGTTGGCTGGCGTGGATATGGACAAAAGAATCCTTTAACAGAATATAAACGTGAAGCCTATCTACTTTTTGCTGAGCGTAAAGAAGCTTTAATTTATTTCACACTATATGATTTACTTCGTTCTATAATCGTATAGTTTTGAAAAAGATATTTACATTTTAAATTATATAAAAAAATTTATGACAAAACGTACACTTTCTAATAAATCACGCTCTTCCGTATTAAAATTATCAGGTTTCCGTGCACGTATGGCAACTCCTCAAGGTCGTAACATAATTCGCAACCGTCGGAAAAGAGGTCGTAAAAGCTTAGCAATTCATCGTTAAATTCAATTATTATTAGAGTTAATTTTTACAATTACTCTAATAATTTATTATTTTTTCTTTAAAGTTAATATAATATCAGTATAATAAATTGAATTTTTGAATCTTTAATATATGACTTTTAACGATGAGCTAACTCTTTTTCTTAAGGCCCGTTACCCAATTCTCTATATTAATACAGTTGAAGAGGATCGAGTTGAATATGTAATTAGAAAAACTATTAAAGCAAATTTAAATCGCAGTATTTATACTTGGGATTTTGTTGATGGTTATACTAATAATCCAAATAACGAAGGCTTTGGAAAACGGAATCCATTACAAGCACTCGAATTAATAGAACGTTTAAATGGGCAAACTCCAGCTTTATTTATACTAAAAGACTTTAATCGGTTTTTAACAGATTTAGCTATTTCAAGAAAATTAAGAAATATTAGTAGAATATTAAAACTGCAACCGAAAACAATTATTATTATTGGCTCTGAATTAAGTATTCCAAAAGAATTGCAAGATTTAATAACTAATCTCCAATTTCAATTACCCTCTGAATTAGAGATTAACTATGAGTTAACACGATTAATAAATTCTTTAAATATTGAAGTTGAAACTCAATTATTTGACAATTTAGTAAGAGCATGTCAAGGATTATCGTTAGAAAGAATTCGACGTGTGCTTTCTAAAATCATTGCAACATATAAAACAATTGATTCAAATAGCATATCAGTGTTATTAACAGAAAAAAAACAAATTATAGGCCAGACAGAAATACTAGAATATTGGTCAGTAAATGAAAAAATTATTAATCTTGGGGGTTTAAAAAATTTAAAAGATTGGTTGAAGAAACGTCAAACAGCGTTTGGAGTTCAAGCATCAAATTATGGATTACCTACGCCTCGTGGTTTATTACTAATAGGAATTCAAGGAACAGGAAAATCATTAACTGCAAAAGCTATTGGAAATGAGTGGCAATTACCTTTATTAAAATTAGATGTTGGAAAATTGTTCGGTGGAATTGTTGGTGAGTCTGAATCTCGACTTCGTCAAATGATCAATGTTGCTGAAACAATATCACCTTGTATACTTTGGATTGATGAAATTGACAAAGCTTTTACTAATTCCGATAATAAAGGTGATGGTGGAACTAGTAATAGAATATTAGGAACCTTCGTTAGCTGGTTATCTGAAAAAACTAAACCTGTTTTTGTTATTGCTACAGCAAATAACATAGATGCTTTACCGCTTGAAATTATTCGAAAGGGTCGATTTGACGAAGTTTTTTTTTTAGATTTACCAAAAAAAGATGAGAGAGAAGAGATCTTTAAAATTCATCTTAAAGAGTTCCGACCAAATAGTTGGGAATTATTTGATTATATTAAATTAGCAGAATTATCTGATTCATTTTCAGGAGCCGAAATTCGCCAAAGTATTATTGAAGCAATGTATCAAGCATTTTATGAAAAACGTGAATTTAAAACTTCTGATATTTGTAAGGCTCTAGAAGAATTAATTCCTTTAGCAAATTTGGAAAGTGAGCAAATGATAAAATTACAAAATTGGGCTGTGTCAGGTCGTATTCGATTGGCTTCTTCTAATGATCTATCTATTTAACAATTTATATGAGACAAAAAATTTTTCGCTTTTTAGCAGATCTAAGATTTGCTATATTTATTTTATTATTAATTAGTTTTTGCAGTATTATTGGAACAGTAATTGAGCAAGATCAGTCAATAGAAACTTATAAATTGAATTATCCATTAACGAATCAATTGTTTGGGTTTTTATCTTGGGAGATAATTTTTAAGTTTGGCTTTGATCATGTTTATAAAACTTGGTGGTTTTTTAGCTTGATTTTAATTTTTGGAATTAGTTTAATTACTTGCACTTGTTTACAACAAATTCCAGCATTAAAAATTGCTCGCAGATGTCAATTTTTTAGAACAATTCAACCTTTTAATAATTTAAAAATATCGACAGCTTTGGCAAAATTTAATTTTAATAAAATATTAGCTCGTCTAAAAAATAATGAATATTCTTTATTTCAACAAAAAAATATTATTTATTGTTATAAAGGATTAATTGGAAGAATTGCTCCTATAATTGTTCACTTTAGTATGATTTTAATATTACTTGGGACATTAATAGGTTCATTATGTGGTTTTAAAGCGCAAGAAATAATACCAAAAACTGAAACTTTTCAAATTCAAAACGTTTTTAACAATGGTCAATTAACAATTATCCCCCCTATTTCAAGTCGAATAAATGATTTTTGGATTACTTATACAAATAAAAAAACCATAGCTCAATTTTATTCTGATATTTCAATTTTAGACAATATCGGAAATGAAATTGACCGTAAAACAAGTTTTGTGAATACACCTCTAATTTATGATGGAATTTATTACTATCAAACGGATTGGAATTTAGTTGGTTTACGTTTCCAAGATTTCAACCAGAAAATAATGGAATACCCATTAGTAAATCTTTTGAATACAAAAAATAAAATTTGGTTAACATGGGTTTCCAATGACTCTAATATAACGAAAGGAATTATTGCTATAATTGATAATTTAGAAGGTTATTGTTCCATATATAATGATAAAGGAGCATTTCTAGGAAATTTAGAATTAAATGAAACAATAAAAAATAATGAACAATTAACATTAGTTGAAATTCTAAGTTCAACGGGTCTACAAATTAAGAGTGATCCTGGAATCCCAGTAATTTATACTGGGTTTTTCTTTTTGATGTTAAGTACGTTAATTAGTTATATTACTTATTCGCAAATTTGGATCATCAAACAAAATCAAAAAATTTTTATTGGTGGAAATACAAGTAGAGCTATGTTTGAATTTGAATTAGAATTTTTTAAATTTATTAAATAAATATTTGTGATCAACTTTAATCTTTCGTTTTATAATTGTAATTAACAAGTTATATTACTTGGGAAGAATTAAAATTATAAAAACTTTTTATGACAGCAACTTTAGAAAGACGCGAAGGCGTTTCATTATGGGAGCGCTTCTGCGCGTGGATCACTTCAACTGAAAACCGTTTATACATCGGTTGGTTTGGTTGTTTAATGTTCCCAACATTATTAACTGCAACTACTTGTTACATCATCGCTTTCATCGCTGCTCCTCCAGTAGATATCGATGGTATCCGTGAACCAGTAGCAGGTTCATTATTATACGGTAACAACATCATTTCTGGTGCAGTTATTCCTTCATCTAACGCTATCGGTATGCACTTCTACCCAATCTGGGAAGCTGCTTCAATCGACGAATGGTTATACAACGGTGGTCCTTACCAATTAATCGTTTTACACTTCTTATTAGGTGTTGCATCATACATGGGTCGTGAATGGGAATTATCTTACCGTTTAGGTATGCGTCCTTGGATCTTCGTAGCATTCTCTGCTCCAGTAGCAGCAGCTTCTGCGGTATTCTTAGTTTACCCAATTGGTCAAGGTTCTTTCTCTGATGGTATGCCTTTAGGTATTTCTGGTACTTTCAACTTCATGTTAGTATTCCAAGCAGAACACAACATTTTAATGCACCCATTCCATATGGCTGGTGTTGCTGGTGTATTCGGTGGTTCTTTATTCTCAGCTATGCACGGTTCTTTAGTAACTTCATCTTTAATCCGTGAAACAACTGAAAACGAATCTACTAACTACGGTTACAAGTTTGGTCAAGAAGAAGAAACTTACAACATCGTAGCTGCACACGGTTACTTTGGTCGTTTAATCTTCCAATACGCATCATTCAACAACTCTCGTGCTTTACACTTCTTCTTAGCTTTATGGCCAGTTTTAGGTATCTGGATCACTGCTATGGGTGTAAGTACAATGGCATTCAACTTAAACGGTTTCAACTTCAACCAATCAGTTGTTGATTCTCAAGGCCGTGTTATCAACACATGGGCTGACATCATCAACCGTGCTGATTTAGGTATGGAAGTAATGCACGAACGTAACGCTCACAACTTCCCGTTAGATTTAGCTTCAGGTGAAGTATTACCAGTTGCTTTAACAGCTCCAGCTGTTAACGGTTAATTATATTGAATCTACGTTACTTTTCTAAACCTTTAATTTAATTAAAGGTTTAGAATTGAAATTTTTTTATCTAATAGTTTAATAAATATAAAAAATATTTTTAGAGCCTATCTCCAAGATTTGAAAATATTTGAGTTTATAAAAAATTAAAATTTTGATTTATATCTTGTTGTTAAAGTGATTTGCTTAATAAGAAATTTATATCTTATTAAGCAACTTATTACTTGATTTTTATAAATTTACATTACTCTTTGATTCCAACGTTCTAAAATTACGGTATTAGAACCATCTTGATTTTTTTGATATTTAACAGGTTGGAAACCTGTTTTTTGTCCTTCACCAATAATTACTTCACCCGCATATTGTTGAGCAATTTTATCCATAAAACTTTCCACAGGGCAAGACTGTTTCCAAAAACTCATATCGACAACTAATTCATACTCTGTTCCATTCCAGCAAAAAACGATATCATAACCGTTAGATTGTGGAATTACTAAATTTATACTATATAAACCTTTATTTAATAAATTATTTTCTACTTTTTCTTTTTTATGTTTAATTTCTAAACGGTTTAAAGCTCGTTCTAAATAAAATAGATTTTGAAGATTAGTTTTAATATTAGTAAAATGTGACATATAGAAATTTTCCTTTATTCGATTTAGTATTCTTGCATTATGAATAAATGACCAATGTTATTTTAACCTATTAGTTATTTGAAGTTCAGTAGAATGTGTTAGAAGATAAAAATCTTATCTTCTAACACATTCTACTGAACTTCAATAATTTGGGCCTTACGTAATAAATTTAATACAGTTTGGCTTGGTTTAGCTCCATTACTTAACCATTTTTGAATTTTTGAGGAATTAAAAAATGATTGTTTTGTAATTGGATTGTAAAACCCTACTTCATCAATAGATCGGCCGTCGCGTCTAGTGCTATGTTCCATAATAACAAGTCTATATGAAGGAGAGCCTTTTCGGCCTGTTCTTTTTAATCTTAATTTTAACATGGTTTTAACGGTTTAAATAAATATAATAAAAGATATTTTTTGAAAAGATATTAACGAAAAGGAGTTATCGGCGAGAGTAATACTCAATAACTAATAATTCATCTAATTCTAAACCAACATCATTTCGATCACAATAATCTAAAACAGTTCCTTGTAATTTTGAACTATCTAACTTTAAATGTCCTGGTAAATCCATATTTGGTTTATCTTTCAGATTATTTTCAATTAAGTTTTTTGAAGTTAATTTATTTTTCACTCCAATAACGTCATTTAAGTGGCATTGAAAACTTGCAATACTAACAACTTTCTGATTTACTATAATGTGTCCGTGATTTACTAACTGGCGTGCATGGCCAATACTTTTTGCAAAGCCTAATGTAAAACAAATAGTATCCAATCTCATTTCTAATAATTGTAATAAAATTAGACCAGTAACTCCTTGTCGTCTTCTTGCTTCTTTAATATATCTGAATAACTGGCTTTCAGTTAAACCGTAATTAAATTTTAATTTTTGTTTTTCCTCAAGACGTAAACCATACTCAGTGGTCTTTTTATTCTTATCTCCATTATCTTTACCATGTTGACCTGGTCTAGTCGATTTATTTGACTTTTTAGTAGTTAAACCTGGTAATGAACCAAGACGACGAGTTATTCTTAATTTAGGTCCTCTATAACGTGACATAAAATAAATTTAAAGAATGTATAAATTTTTATGAATCTAAAGTGAAAAATGTTTAAAAGGGCGAATGATCGGACTTGAACCGACGAATGGTGGAACCACAACCCACTGCCTTAACCACTTGGCCACACCCGCCAAACTTTAATTTACTATACTATATCAAGTTCTAGACTTGTAAGTCTAGTCTTTTATTTTAAAACTAATAAATAAAATTATAATTTATGGTTGTAATGAAAAAATTTTTTGTAAATGGTAAAAAATATGAAACTTCAGGTTATATTACTATATCAGGTCTACTTCACTATTTTAACTATAATCAAACGCTGTTTGTGTTAGAGTATAATAGTTTAATATGTGATCAAAAAAATTGGTCTAAAATAGAGATTAAAGATAATGATAAAATTGAAATTGTAACAATTGTTGGAGGTGGTTAATTCTATAATATACTTATAGAATTAGCCTATTTATTCTCTAATTTTACAACTAAACTTACTGATTAATAAATTATTTAAAGTTTTAATAATTTCTTCAACGTCTATAGTTTGTAAAGTTTTTTCATCCGATTGGAAGGTTAACTGAAGGCATAAACTAGTTTCATTTTCTGGAATTCCTAAACCTTGATATTCGTCTAACAAGACAACATTTCTTAAAAATTTTGTCCCATTTGCTAATATCATTTTTTGAATTTGTTTAAATGTTATATTACAGCTAACTACAAATGATAAATCTTTAACAATTTTAGGATATAAAGAGTATTCTTTATAAAGTGCTAATTTATTTGCTTTAAAAGAATCTTTTATTAAATCAAAATTAAACTCAAATAAATATAAATCGAGTGAAATATTCAATTTTTTTGCTAAAATGGGATTAATTTGTCCAAAAATACCAACTTTTTGTCCACAAGTAAAAGTTATTTCTGCAGTTCTATATGGATGTAAAATATTTTCATAAAATTTGTCCGAATAAGAGTTCCAATAAGTAAAACAATTAAATTGTTTTAGAATTTGATCTACTCTTCCCTTTGCTTCAAACCAATTTAATGAATTAGAGTTATCTGACCAAGAAATTTTTCTTTGAGTTCCACCAAAAATACCACTTATATATTCTTGTTCTTTAAAATTATTATTGTTGTTATAAAAAATGTGACCATGTTCAAATCCATCAATATATCCATTACCTTGTTTTAAATTTTATTTAATACTTTTTAGAAGACTTGGTAACAGACTTGCTCTTAAACTAGAACAATCAGTTAATAATGGATTAACTAATTGAACTGGGTTGGTTAGAATGATATTGTCATTAGTTAATGAGTAATGAATTAATTCGTTAAAACCGTTATTTAAAAGACTCATCCCAAGCTTTTTTCTTGTCTTATAACTTTCATCTTCAATTCCAAAAGATTTAACCAACGGAAGTGTTGTTAAAAATTTATTAAAGCCATGTAGTCTTCCAATCTCTTCGATTAAATCGATCGAGCGAATAATATCATCATTTCGCAAATTTGGTATTTTAACTTCCCACGAGAATGAGACAGGTTCAAAAATATAATCAAATTTTAATTGATTTAAATATCTTGAAATTAATATTGGATTAATATATTTTAATTTACTATTAGTTGAGGTTTTAAGTGGACCTAAAATTTCATTTATTTTACTATACTCTAAATTAATAATATTTGACTCTTCTTCTAAAATGTATCCTTTACTATGGACCTTACAAATTAAATTTGGATTTTCAACTTTTATTAAATTGATTAATTGATAAAGAGAATTTATTAAATCATTGCTTTTAATTGATTTTTCATATCTAGCTGATCTATCTGTTCTTAAGCCTAATGATCTACATTGTTGACGAATAATTTTGGAATCAAAAATAGAGGCTTCGATTAAAAGAGCAGTACTTTCCTCTGAATAACAGAATTCTTTATGTGGAGCAATACCAGCAATACCTAAAGTTAATTCATTAGCTTTAAGAGTTAAAATAGAGTCATCTAAAAGATAACTGACATTGTTAGAACTTAAAAAATTCTCATTTTTATTGGCTTTTATTAACTGTAAATTAAAGTTATCTGTTTTTAAATTTGAAATTATTTTATTAACATCATAAACTTCTAATGGATAACCAGTTTCTAATAAAATATAATTCTGAAAATCTAAAAAATTATTCAATGGTTCTAAACCACATTGAATTAATTTTTCTTTTAGCCATTTTGGACTATTAAAATTATTGAAACCTTCTACAGTGACAGCTAAAAAACTTAAGTAATTATTTTTTAAGGGAACGTTATAAATAAGATCATTAAACTGCTTATTCCAATTTCCGGTTTTATTTAAATATTTTGAATTTTTATAAGGTTTATTTAATAAAGTACTTATCTCTTTAGATAGCCCTTTTATGGATAAACTATCAGATCTATTAGCAGTTGCTGATACATCTAATGTAATTAGTTTTTGATTATTTAATTCTATTTCTATAATTTCTTCAACTTCAAAACCACCTAATGTTAATTTTTCTATTAAATAATCTAAATTAACTTTTTGAAGATTTAATAATTCGTCGACCCATTTTAATGATATTTGCATTCTAGCACTTCTTTAAATATTTTTAATTAGTTTGCTTTTGTAAAAACAAGACCATTTGTTTGTCCATATCTCTCCATAAATCGCATAAATCTATCCCAAGCTTCAGGACTTTTCATTATATAAATAGATTCGATTGCTTCGGGTTTTCCGTTTACAAAGCGAGCATTAACATCTCTTGTTTCTAATATACCTTCTTCATCTAATAAATACATTCCAGTAATTTCCCCTTCTTTTGAGGTACTTTTATCTAAAATATTTGGACTTTTAAATCTAAAGGTAGCTGTTCCAGTACTACCATCGCGAGATCGAGTTAAACGAACATCTGGCAAAACTTTTTCATCTAATCCTTTTATAAATTGAATTTTAGCTTCCATAATTTATTTTAATTGAGTCAAAAATTAGAGTGATCCTAACCTACTTTACTCCAATTACATAGATAAATCACTAAGTTATTAATTAATAATTATAATTTAAACTGGGGTAGCAGGATTCGAACCTACGAATGGCGGAGTCAAAGTCCACAGCCTTACCACTTGGCGACACCCCAAATCTTCACATAGCATTTAAGACTATATGAAGTGAGTAAGATTAAAGAAATCTGTTTTAAAGTTTTTAATATTGGGCAAGAAGGGATTCGAACCCCTGACACCGTAGTTCGTAGCCACGTGCTCTAGTCCACTGAGCTACAAGCCCAAATATATTAACAGTAACTTATAACTAGATGATATATTATCATCTAATTATAAGTAAAGTCTTTATCAAAAAGATTTCTTAGAATTCGTTTTTAAGCTTGCAAAATTTTAAGACAATAATTTACAGTATCATTCTAAACATCTCTAGAGATAGAATAATAAAAATTTTCTAAATAATTAATTTATGGCAAAAAAAATTTTATATCAAGATAACGCACGTCGAGCTCTTGAAAGAGGAATGGAAATAATGGTAGAAGCTGTTTCAGTTACTTTAGGACCAAAAGGGAGAAATGTAGTACTTGAAAAATCTTATGGATCACCTCAAATTGTTAATGATGGTGTAACTATCGCTAAAGAAATTAAATTAGAAGATCATATAGAAAACACTGGTGTTTCTTTAATTCGTCAAGCTGCTTCAAAAACTAACGATGTAGCAGGTGATGGCACTACAACAGCAACTGTCCTAGCATATGCAATGGTAAAAGAAGGTTTAAAAAATGTTGCAGCAGGTGCAAACCCAATTTCAATAAAATTAGGTATGGAGAAAGCAACACAATATCTAGTTACCCAAATTAATGAGTTCGCTCAACCAGTCGAAGATATCCAATCAATTCAACAAGTGGCTTCTATTTCAGCAGGGAATGACGAAACGATTGGTTCATTAATTGCGGATGCCTTATCGAAAGTGGGTAAAGAGGGAGTTATTTCTTTAGAAGAAGGTAAAAGTACTATAACTGAATTAGAAATTACAGAAGGAATGAAGCTTGAAAAAGGATTCATTTCACCATATTTTGTTACTAATACTGAAAAGATGGAAGTGTCATATGATAATCCATATATTTTATTAACAGACAAAAGAATAACTTTAGTTCAACAAGATTTGTTACCAATTCTAGAGCAAATTACAAAAACTAAACGTCCACTTCTTATAATTGCAGAAGATGTGGAAAAAGAAGCCTTAGCCACATTAATTTTAAATAAATTACGTGGGATTATTAATGTTGTCGCGATTAGAGCACCTGGATTTGGTGAGTTAAGAAAATTAATGCTAGAAGATATTGGGATTTTAACAGGTGGGACTGTTATTACTCAAGATGCTGGTCTAAGTCTTGATAATATTCAAATTAATTTATTAGGTCAGGCCCGTAGAATTATTGTTAATAAAGATAGTACTACAATCGTGGCTGATAGTTCTACAGCAGAAGAGCTTAAAATTCGTTGTGAACAATTAAGAAAACAAGTTAATTTATCGGAAACGCAATACGAGAAAGAAAAATTACAAGATAGAATTGCAAAATTATCTGGCGGAATTGCTGTTATTAGAGTAGGTGCGGTCACGGAAACAGAAATGAAAGATAAAAAATTAAGACTTGAAGACGCTATTAATGCAACAAGAGCCGCGGTTGAAGAAGGAATTGTACCTGGTGGCGGAACTACATTTGCTCATTTATCTGAAAATCTCGTTACTTGGGCAAAAAATAACCTGAAAGAGGATGAATTAATTGGCGCTATAATAATTTCAAGAGCAATTTTAGCTCCTTTAAGAAGAATTGCTGAAAATGCTGGAATTAATGGTGCAGTGATTATTGAAAAAGTCCAACAACAAGAATTTGAAATTGGTTACAATGCTGCTAAAAATACTTTTGGTAATATGTATGAAGAGGGAGTTGTTGATCCAGCAAAAGTAACACGCTCAGGATTACAAAATGCGACTTCAATTGCTAGTATGATTTTAACTACTGAATGTATTATAGTTGATGAAGCCAAAACTATTTTAAGATAGTTTTGGCTTTATTAACTAGAGTATGTTTTAATTATAAATCATTTAAATCTATAAAAGGAGCAGCATCATCATTCACTATTGGTTTTGGTGCTTCTACAACTTCTTTCATAGCTACTTTTAATTCATTAACTGCTCGTTCTAAAACTTCTGCATTTTCTTGTTGACTAGCAGTTCTTACATTATCAATTAACGCAGTTACTTTTGTTTTATTATTTTCACTAATATTATCTTTAAAAAGACCAAGTTCTCTTTCCGCTTCAAAACATAAAGTTTCTGCTTGATTTTTTAAATCAATAATTTTGCGTTTTGCTTGATCACTTGATGCGAATTTTTCCGCTTCAGCTAACATATTTTCAACTTCGTTTTCATTTAAATTAGAAGCACCTTGAATAGTAACTGATTGCTCGATACCTGTATCTTTTTCTTTAGCTTTAACCGATAATAAACCATCAACATCAATATCAAATGTTACTTCGATTTGAGGTACACCTCGATCGGCAGCTGGAATTCCATCTAATTTAAAATTACCTAAACTTTTATTCCCAGCTACTAATTCTCTCTCACCTTGTAAAATATGAATTTCTACATTTGTTTGATTATCTACTGCCGTAGAGAAAAGTTCAGATTTTTTTACTGGAATAGTAGTATTACGAGAAATAATTTTTGTCATAACTCCACCTAATGTTTCAACACCTAAAGATAATGGAGTAACATCTAATAATAGAATATCTTTGATCTCACCAGCTAAAATACCAGCTTGAATTGCAGCGCCAATGGCTACAACTTCATCTGGATTTACAGATTGATTAGGTTTTTTATTTGTTAATAATTCCACTAAACTTTGAATAGCTGGAATTCTTGTTGACCCTCCAACTAAAACAACTTCATTAATTTCTGATTTGTCAAGTCTCGCATCTGTTAAAGCTTTCTCAACTGGAATACGACAACGATTAATTAAATTTTTACATAAATTTTCGAAAAGTTCTCTAGTTAATTCTTTTTCAATATGTTTAGGACCTGTTTTATCTGCTGTAATAAATGGTAAATGAATTGTTGTTTTTTCTAATGTTGACAATTCCATCTTTGCTTTTTCTGCAGCTTCTGTTAATCTTTGTAAAGCTTGAATATCTGTTGATAAATTAATATTTTCTTTATTTTCAAAATCTTTGATTAACCAATCAACTAAAACTTTATCAAAATCATCACCACCTAAATTAGTATCACCAGCTGTTGCTAAAACTTCAAAAATTCCATCACCAACTTCTAAGATAGAAACATCAAATGTTCCTCCACCTAAATCGAATACTAAAATTGTTTCATTTTGTTTTTTATCTAGACCATAAGCTAAAGAAGCTGCGGTAGGCTCATTAATAATACGTAAAACTTCAACTCCTGCAATTTTACCTGCATCCATTGTTGCTTGACGTTGAGAATCATTAAAATAAGCTGGAACAGTAATAACAGCTTGAGTTATTTCTTGTCCTAGATATGTTGATGCATCTGTAATTAATTTTCGTAAAACTTGAGCAGATATTTCCTCAGGACTAAAGTCTTTATTTAAAGATGAACATTTAATTTTAATATTGTCATTAGAATCTGTACCAACTTTATAAGGTAGTTGTTTTGATTCATTTGAAATTTCTGACTCTTTAGAACCAATAAATCTTTTTACTGAAAAGAATGTATTTTCAGGATTAATTACAGCTTGACGTTTTGCAATTTGACCCACTAATAATTCTTGTTTTTTCGTGTATGCAACGATTGATGGAGTTGTTCTAAGACCTTCTGCATTTGTAATAACAGTTGGTTGTCCTCCTTCAATAGCCGCTACAACAGAGTTTGTTGTCCCTAAATCTATACCTACAACTTTTGCCATGCTTTTCTCCTTTTATAATTATCTTTTAACTGAAATTATAACTCTATACAAGGAAACTATAGGCTTAGTATTTACTTAGTTTTGTTATATTTTTATAAAATTGTTGATTTATCTTATATAGACAGTTTATGTAGTTATTTATTAATATAACTATATAACTTAATTTTTATTAAGCTATATAGTTATATTATAAAATTTCGAAAAACGTTAATAAATATATATATATAAATAGAATATTTGGAGGAATATTGTGGTTGTAGGTTTATTAGGTAATAAAATTGGTATGACGCAAATTTTTGATGAATCTGGGAATATTATTCCAGTAACAATTTTAAAAGTTGGACCTTGTTCAATAACCCAAGTAAAAACTGTTTTAAAAGATGGATATAATTCAATTCAAATTGGTTACGGTCGTGTTTCCACTAAATCATTAACACAACCTGAATTAGGTCATTTACAAAAATCGAATATTCAGCCTTTAAAATATTTAAAAGAATTTCGATTAACTGAAGTAAATGATGATTTTCAAGTGGGCCAAATTTTAAAAGTTGATTCATTTTCACCTGGACAACTCGTAAATATTCGTGGGAAAAGTATAGGTAAAGGATTTAGCGGTTTACAAAAACGTCATAACTTCGCTCGTGGACCAATGACTCATGGTTCAAAAAATCATAGATCTCCTGGTTCGATTGGTATGGGTACCACACCTGGTCGTGTATTACCAGGAAAAAGAATGGCTGGTCAATTAGGAAATAAAATTACAACAGTTAAAAAACTTAAAGTTATTCAAGCGAATGCAGAAGAAAATATTCTTGTTGTAAAAGGATCTGTACCAGGAAAACCTGGAAACTTATTAAGTATTATACCTTACGAATAAGTTAACGAAAATTATTAAAACATTGAATATATTAAAATCAAGGTATGACGGTTCAAAAATTACTAACATATACCCCTTTAGATATAACAGGACAAACATTAAATTCTGAACATCAGTTAAACTTAAAAGTTCTAGAAAATTCGGGAAATTATTTAGTTCATAAAGATATTATTAGACATTATGTTTCACAACGTCAGGGAACAGTTTCAACTAAAACAAGAGGCGAAGTTCGTGGTGGTGGACGAAAACCTTGGAAACAAAAAGGAACTGGACGTGCACGTGCAGGTTCAAATAGTTCACCTTTATGGAAAGGTGGTGGTGTAACCTTTGGTCCAAAACCAAAAAAGATTATATCAAAATTAAATAAAAAAGAACGAAGATTGGCTCTACAAACTCTTTTATATAATAAAAAGAGCAGTGTTTTGGTTATTGAGAATTTAGAAAACGAATTTCTAGTTCCAAAAACAAAAGCTTTTATAAAAGTTTGTCAAGACTGTGGGATAACTTTAAATCAAAAATTATTAATTGTAGTATCAAAAAAAACAAATCCATTAAAGTTATCAACACAAAATATTAAAAATGTTGAACTTATTTCTGCTTCAAGCCTAAACACTTTAAGCCTAATGAAAGCAAAACAAATTATATTAACACCATCAGCAGTAAATGATATAAAGGAGATTTTTTGTGACTAATTCTTCAAATTTTTATCGTAGTAATGCGCAAATTATTAAATACCCTATTATTACAGATAAAGCTACAAGACTTTTAGAAAATAATCAATACAGCTTCGTAGTAGATCGTTACTCTAATAAAATTGTAATTAAATCTGCAATTGAATATTTATTTAATGTAAAAGTAACCAAAATTAATACATGTAATCTTCCAAAAAAGAAAAAACGTGTAGGTAAATACATTGGTTGGAAGCCGCAATATAAAAAAGCAATTGTAACTTTATCTGACGGTGATTTAATAAACCTATTTACAGATAATTAAATAATAGAAAAAATAATCAAGTTTATGAGTATTCGTCTTTATAATTCATATACACCAGGGACAAGAAATCGAGCCCTTTCAGATTTTAGCGAAATTACAAGAAATAGCCCTGAAAGAAATTTAATCCGAAAAAACCATAGAAATAAAGGCCGTAATAATAGAGGTGTTATTACTATTCGTCACAAAGGTGGTGGTCACAAAAGGTTATATCGATTAATTGATTTTAAACGTGATAAATGTGGAATTGAAGGTAAAGTAGCTTCTATTGAGTATGACCCAAATAGAAATGCTAGAATTGCACTAATTAACTATATAGATGGTGATAAACGTTATATCTTACATCCGAAAAATGTAAATGTTGGTGATAAAATTTTTTCTGGTCCTGGTTCTGCATTCAATATCGGTAATACATTACCATTAGAAGAAATTCCTTTAGGAACAGCAGTTCATAATATAGAGTTAATTCCAAATAAGGGTGGTCAAATTGTTCGAGCTGCCGGTACATCAGCAAAAATTTTAGCAAAAGAAGGTAATTATATTACTTTAAGATTACCCTCTAAAGAAATTCGACTAATACGAAAAGAATGTTTTGCAACTGTAGGAGAGATTAGTAATAACGATATCTTTTTAGTTCAAAGTGGTAAAGCTGGTCGAACTCGTTGGTTAGGAAAACGTCCAACTGTTCGAGGTTCAGTAATGAATCCATGTGATCACCCACATGGTGGTGGTGAAGGTAGAACACCAATTGGTCGTACTAGACCATTAACTCCATGGGGGAAACCAGCATTAGGGATGAAAACTCGAAAAAATAAAAAATTAAGCGATGCATATATCATTCGTCGACGTTCTTAATTAATTTTGTAAATTATCATTAATTAATAAAAAATTTCAACATGTCACGATCTTTAAAAAAAAGCCCTTTTGTGGCACATCATTTATTAAAAAAAGTTAGTCAACAAAATAAAGACGGTAAAAAAGATACCATCGTAACTTGGTCTCGTGCTTCTACTATTTTACCAAGTATGATTGGTTGTACTATTGCTGTTTATAATGGTAAACAGCATGTTCCTGTTTTTATTTCAGATCAATTTGTTGGTCATAAATTAGGTGAATTTGTCTCAACAAGAACTTTTAAATCACATATTAAAGCTGATAAAAAATCAAAACGTTAATGTCATTAATTGATATCGAAGTAAGTTCTCAAAACCAGTTTGTAAAAAATTCTTTATTTTCGGATAGATGCCGATGTAAAGAAGATAATGAAGGTAATGGTGATATTTCGTTATCAAAACCGATAGAATCTATTAGTTTTAGTGTAGGTAAACCATTTCACTATCCAACTGAAAGATACTGTAAAACGTTTGAAATTAAATATAACCATAAGTTAACAACGAAAGCAAAATTTATTTTAACTAGTTTTCAAAATAAATACTTATATTATGCAATCGATGATCTTTTATCCTTATTAAAATCAAACCCTAGAGAAAAAGAGAATCTACTAAGTGTTATATATTCTCCTATTTTATCATTACACAGTAACTTATGTATTAATTTTTTTGATATTTGGGTTGATGATATTTATATTAATGAAGTTAGTGAGAGTAATAGATTTCTTAAACAAAATGAGCAATCTCAAACTTTAACTTATATTACACTAAAGTTATTCTATATAACTCGATCACCGTTTGAAAAGCCTGAATCAATATGGTAATTTTAATTTTCAAAAGAAAATTTTTTAAATTTTTAAAACATAGACAAATTAAAAATAAAATATTGAAAGTTTTAATTTAACTATTAACTTTATTAAAGACAAAGAATACAAAGTTTATGTCAAACACTCAATCAGTTAAAGCCATAGCGAAATACATTCGCATGTCTCCCCATAAAATAAGAAGAGTTTTAGATCAAATTCGAGGCCGTTCATATCAAGAAGCCTTAATGATTTTAGAATTTTTACCATATGATGCTGGTGGACCTATTTGGCAAGTTGTACATTCTGCAGCAGCAAATGCAAAACATAATTATGGGCTAGATAAAAAAAAATTATTAATAGCTGAAATATTTGCAGATGAAGGACCAAAATTAAAGCGAATTCGTCCAAGAGCACAAGGAAGAGCATATAAAATTTTAAAACCAACATGTCATATAACAGTTGTACTGAAAGCAACAACTTAAAAAGTAGATAATTAAAAATTTTAATTTAAAAGGATTAATCTTATGGGTCAAAAAACACATCCTTTAGGATTTCGATTAGGAATTACACAAGAACATAAATCGACTTGGTATGCAAACTTTAATCAATATGGCAACATTTTAAAAGAAGATGACCAAATTCGTACATATTTAAATTCTATTGCTAAAGCAAATAGTATTTCAAATGTTCTTATTAATCGAAATGGAGTAAACGATCAAATTCAATTAAAAATTGAAACTGGTAAGCCTGGTATACTTATTGGAGAACTTGGAAAAGGACTTGAGACCTTATTAACAAACATTAAAAAAATATTACCTTCTGACCGTCAATTAACAATTACTGTTTCTGAGGTTGAACGTGTAGACTTAAATGCATCTCTTTTAGGTGAATTAGTTGTTGAACAATTAGAAAAACGTGTAGCCTTTAAACGTGCAATGCGTGAAGCTTTACAAAGAGCTCAAAAAGCAAATGTAAATGGAATTAAAATTCAAGTTTCTGGCCGATTAAATGGTGCAGAAATGGCCCGAAGTGAATGGGTTCGTGAAGGTCGTGTACCATTACAAACTTTACGTGCTGATATAGATTATGCAACAAAAGAGGCTAATACTATTTATGGTATTTTAGGGATTAAGGTTTGGTTATTTAAAAGTGAAATTTTAGCAAAATAATAAATTTCGAAAATTTTCAAAAATTTTATATTAAATATAATACAAGTTTATTAATTATGTTAAGTCCAAAAAGAACGAAATACCGAAAATATCATCGGGGACGTATGCGAGGAACAGCAACAAGAGGTAATGAAATATGTTTTGGCCAATTCGGCTTACAAGCATTAGAACCTACTTGGATAACATCAAGACAAATTGAAGCATCGCGTCGAACAATTACCCGTTATACAAAACGTGGCGCAAAATTATGGATTAGAATGTTCCCGGATAAAACAGTTACAGCCCGTGCTGCTGAATCAAGAATGGGATCTGGTAAAGGTGCTGTAGATTACTGGGTAGCTGTAATTAAACCAGGCACAATTATGTTTGAAATTAGTCAAGTTCCTGAAGAAGTGGCGCGTGCGGCATTAAGTCTAGCTTCGTATAAGTTACCATTAAAAACAAAATTTATTATTAAAGAGACTATTGAATAAAGTATGAGTCTATCTCAATTTACTGATATTATTTCGTTATCAAATAAAGAAATAGCTGAAGAAATTATTAAAACTGAAAGCGAACTATTTAATCTACGTTTTAAAAAAGCAACTCGTCAAGCTTTTAAACCACATCAAATAAAAAATTCTCGACGTTTGGTGGCTCAGTTAAAAACGCTTTTAACATTACGTTTAAAAGATCGGGAAGAAAAAGAAACAGATATACTTGATCAATTAATTCCAAACTAAAATTAATAAAAAACGTAGATTAAAACTAAAACATTTAAGGAGTTTTAAATGCCAGTAAAAGAAAGAATTGGTATTGTAATTAGTAATAAAATGGAAAAAACGATTGTAGTAAAAATTGAAAATCGATATCCACATCCAATTTATTCAAAAATTTTAGTGAAAACTAAAAAGTATTTAGCTCATGATGAATTGAGTGAATGTAGTATTGGCGACAAGGTATTAGTAGAAGAATGCCGTCCATTAAGTAAACGAAAACGTTGGAAATTAGTTAAGATACTTTCAAAATCATCTTTAATTTAATTAAGTGATATTTTATGATTTACCCTCAAACAATGTTAACAGTAGCGGATAATACGGGTGCTAAAAGAGTTATGTGTATTCGAATTTTAGGTGGTAATAAGAAATATGCTGAAATTGGCGATACAATTATTGCCGTTGTTAAAGAAGCTATACCTAATATGCCAGTAAAACGTTCGGATGTTGTTCGCGCAATTATTGTTAGAACTAAAAAAACAATTCGTCGACCTGATGGGATGTATATTAGATTTGATGATAATGCAGCTGTTATAGTAAACGCAGACAATAACCCTCGTGGAACTCGTGTATTTGGACCAATAGCACGTGAAATTCGAGAAAAAAATTTATCGAAAATAGTTTCATTAGCACCAGAGGTTTTATAAATGAAAAAAGATCAAAAAATCACTCTTAAAATTGGTGATATTGTAAAAGTTATTTCTGGATTTCATAAAACTGAAATCGGTGAAATAATTAAAATGAATAAGAAAACAGGAAAAGTTATTGTAAAAGGAGTTAATTTTAAGTTTAAACATATTAAACCAAATAGTGAAAATGAAATTGGTGAAATTAAAAAATTTGAAGCTCCTATTCATCATTCCAATGTTAAATTAAATAGAGACGGAATATCATAACATGCTAAATCAACATTCATTAGAAGAAATTGCAGAAATTCATCGTTTACTTGAAGATATAAAAAAAGAATATGAAGAGGGAATAAAACCAACTTTAATAAAAAATAGTCCCGATTTATTCGAAAATCCTCATACTGTCCCAAAACTTAAAAAAATTCAAATTAATAGATGTCTTGGATTAGCAGCACAAAATAGTAATGTTTTAAAAAAAAGTATTGAAGAATTTGTAAAAATTACCGGTCAAAAGCCCTTAATTACAAAATCAAAGAAAGCGATTGCTGGTTTTAAAATTCGTGAAGATATGGAATTAGGTTTAAATGTTACATTACGTGGGGAAAAAATGTATACATTTTTAACAAAACTAATTTTCTTCACCTTTGCACAAATTCGTGATTTTCGTGGTTTATCATTACGTAGCTTTGATAAAGCAGGAAATTATACATTTGGTTTAAAAGAACAGTTAATTTTTCCAGAAATTAATTATGAAGATGTAGATCAAGCACAAGGTTTTACGATTACTTTAGTATTAGAAAATACTTCTCCTAAATCTCGTTCAAAAACAGTTGATAAAATTTTAAATGGAATGATTCTTTTTAAATTTTTAAGATTTCCGTTAAATGATTGTGGTTACTATGATAAGTACTCTTCATTCTCTGAAATTAATCGTGCTTGGGATAGAAAACGACATTTAAAACGAAAACGCTGGTCGCAAGAATAAATATATATAAACTGCTACTTATTAAGGAGAGAATTGTGGTAACAGACACTATTTCGGATATGCTAACAAGAATTCGAAATGCAAATATGGTAGGCCATCAAATTGTACAAATTCCAGCTACAAAAATGTCCTTCGCAATTGCATCAATATTAAAAGAAGAGGGCTTTATTGAAGAATTTGAATATTACTATGAAAATAAAAGGAAATATTTACTACTTTCATTAAAGTACTTAGGAAAATCAAGAAAACCAGTAATAGGTAAACTTGAAAGAGTTAGTAAACCTGGTTTACGTGTATATGCAAATTCAAAAGCATTACCAGTCGTTTTAAATAACTTAGGTATAGCAATTATGTCAACTCCACAAGGAATTATGACAAATGTAAAAGCAAAAGAGCTTGGAATTGGTGGTGAAGTTTTATGTTATATATGGTAAATAAAAGGAGTTTTTAAAATGTCACGGATCGGTAAATTACCTATTATTGTACCAAAAGACGTTGATATTAACTATGACGGATTAAAAATTACCGTTAAAGGGAAATTTGGGACTTTACAAACGAATATACCCGAAGTTATTGCACTTGACCAAACTGAAGGTATAATTAATATTAGTTTAAAGAATGAAAAACGAGGCTTTAAAGCTTTACATGGATTATATCGAACGATCGTAAATAATATGGTTATTGGAGTTTCAGAACAATTTCAATTAACTTTAGTGTTAAAAGGTGTTGGATATCGTGCTGCTGTACAAGCGGATGAAATTATTTTAAGTTTAGGTTATAGCCATCCTGTTAAACTTAAAATTCCAGAAACAATTTCTGTAGAAGTAATTCAAAACGTAACAATAAATTTAAAATCTTGTGACAAAGAACTTTTAGGTTTATTTGCGGCAAACATTCGTTCATGGAGAAAACCAGAGCCTTATAAAGGAAAAGGCATTCTTTATAAGAACGAACAAATTCTACGTAAAGCTGGGAAATCAGGTAAATAATTTAATTTTATTTTTAATAACTATAATATCTGAAATTGGAATTATGAAATTTTCAAAGCAAGCCTTAATCAAACTAAAGAATAAAAATAGAAAGTTAAAACCAAATAAATATAAAAAACTAAAGCGAGAAGCTATTCGGGGTAGAATAAAAGGAACGAGTGAAAGACCTAGATTATCTGTATATCGCTCAAATGAAAATATTTATGCACAAATAATTGATGATACAACATCGAAAACGTTAGTTTCTTGTTCGACATTAGATCGTTCTATTAAAGTTGATATGGAAAATGGACGAACATGTGAAGCATCAAGAATTATTGGAGAAAAGCTAGCTGAGCGTAGTTTAAAACAAAATATTACCAAAATTGTATTTGATAAAGGACCTTATCTATATCATGGTCGAATCAAAGCTTTGGCAGATGGTGCAAGATCAGGTGGTCTTCAGTTTTAACTTAAAATTTGAAAACAAGTATAAAAGTTGAATAAATTATATGAGTAGTGATGTAAAACAAGTAAATAAGTTAAAAAAAAATACTCGACGTAATAGCAGTTTACAAGAACCAAAATTGGTAGAACGTTTAATAAAAATCAGTCGAGTATCGAAAGTAACTAAAGGTGGTAAAAAATTAAGTTTTAGAGCCATTGTTGTAGTTGGCGATGAAAAAGGACAAGTAGGAGTTGGGGTTGCTAAAGCAGAGGACGTTGTAAATGCTTTTAAAAAAGGAAAAGCAGATGCACGAAAAAATCTAATAACATTTCCCTTAACTAAGTCTTTAACTATACCACATCGTGTAAATGGTAATTTTGGAGCATGTAAAATTATTATGAGACCTTCTATCGAGGGTTCTGGTGTTATTGCAGGTGGTGCTGTTAGAATTGTATTAGAAGTTGCAGGAGTTAAAAATGTTATTGCAAAACAACTAGGCTCAAATAGTTTATTAAATAACGCCCGAGCTTCAATTTGTGCTCTAGAAAATTTAACTACAAAATTAGAAGTAGCAAAAAAACGAAATATTAATCTGAAATAGATTAATAGATATGATTTGAAAATATAAAAGTGAAAGTTCTTAATACAATAAGTCTGCAAATTATTCTTAAACGTTTATTGATTAGTTTGGGAGTAATTTTATTTATTAGAATTGGAAGTTTTCTTCCAGTCCCAGGAATTAACCATACTGATTTAGCTCTTTATATTCAAGCGAATCCAGTTGCTAAGAGTTTAGTAAGTACTTTTTCAGGTGACGAAACATTTGTTATTGGACTATTTACACTAAATATTTTTCCATATATTAATGCGTCGATTCTAGTTCAACTAGTAATTGCTTTTTCACCTTCATTATCAAGATTACAAAAAGAAGGCGATTTAAATGCTAGGCGTTCCTTAAATCGATTAACACGTTTTATTACATTAATTTGGTCAATTTTTCAAAGTCTAAGTTTAGGGTTTTATTTGCGACAGATTTTATTTGATTGGAATATTCAATTGTTATTTGAAATAGTTCTTTGGTTGACTACTGGGGCAATGATTGTTCTTTGGTTAAGTGAATTGATAACTGATTATGGTCTAGGAAACGGTGCATCTTTATTAATTTATACTAATATTGTCTCAAGTTTTCCAAATTTGTACAAAAAAATTATCCTTACAAATACTGAAAATTTGAGTTTATCATCTATTTCAACAATTATATTATTAGTTATAATTTCTTTATTTGGAATTGTCCTACTCCAAGAAGGGGTTCGCCGCATCCCATTATTGTCTTCGAAACAACTAAATCAAATTTCAAGTAAAGATTCAAGATTAATTAATACTTATATTCCACTAAGATTAAACCAAGCAGGTGTAATGCCAATTATTTTAACTACAACTGTACTTGTCTTACCAAGTTACATTAGTAATTTAGGAATAATACCAATATTTGAATTAGGATTGCCTAGTTTTGCAGTAATTTCTAAGTTTCTTTATTGGGTAGTATACTTTGGATTAATTTTAATATTTAGCTCCTTTTATTCGACTATTGTTTTAAATCCAAAAGATATCTCAGATCAATTACAAAAAATGGCAGTTACAATTCCAGGAGTTAGACCAGGTGTTCAGACGACATTTTATTTAAAAAAAGCGATGAGACGGTTAACAATTCTAGGAGCCCTTATGCTTGCAGTACTTGCTACACTTCCAAATTTAATTGAAGTAACACTAAATATTTCAAGTCTTAATGGACTTAGTACAACTTCTTTATTAATTATGGCAGGAGTCCTAGTAGATATTTCGAGAGAAGTCGATGATATTATTTATTCAAATATCTACAAAAAAAAATATTGATAAATAAAATTAAAATTTAAAAATTTAATATGAAAGTTCGTCCATCAGTAAAAAAAATGTGTGATAAATGTCGCGTAATTAAAAGACATGGCAGAGTTATGGTAATTTGCCCAAATCCGAAGCATAAACAACGTCAAGGCTAATATTTAAAGGAGTTTATAAACATGGTTAGATTAGTCGGTGTCGATTTACCAAGAAATAAAAGAATTGCATATGCACTTACTTATATTCATGGAATCGGTCTTACGTCAGCAAAAAAAATTATTGAAATTTCGGAAATTAGTTCTGAAACAAGAACTAACGATTTAACAACAGAGCAAACTATTGTTTTACGAGAAACATTGGAAAATATGAATTTACAACTTGAAGGTGATTTAAGAAGGTTTAATGGTTTAAATATAAAACGATTAAGCGAGATTAATTGCCATCGAGGAAAACGCCATCGTGCAAGTTTACCTGTACGTGGTCAAAGAACTAGAACAAATGCTCGTGCACGACGTGGAGCAAAGAAAACAGTTACTAATAAGAAAAAATAATTTTATTTCAAATCAAATTATTTTTATTTAAATTTTTACTTAAATATGGCACAATCGAATAAAAAATCAACTATCAGAAAAGATAAAAGTAAAAGTAGCTCACAGAAAGGAATTGTACACATTCAGTCAACTTTTAACAATACAATTATAACAATTACAAACTTAACAGGCGACACTATTTCTTGGGGTTCAGCAGGTAGTGCAGGATTTAAAGGTGCAAGAAAAAGTACTCCATTTGCAGCTCAAACAGCTGCTGAAAAAGCTGCAATTGAAGCCGCAAATAATGGAATGAAAACAGTTCAAATATTAGTAAAAGGACAAGGATCAGGTCGAGAAACAGCGATTCGAGCAATTGAAGGTGCTAAATTCGAGATTACTTCAATTGAAGATATTACTTCTGTACCCCATAATGGATGTCGTCCTCCAAAACGACGCCGTGTTTAAATTTTATATTTCTTTAAAGTTTTAATATGAATAATATTTCTATTAAATGTCTTAAATCAGAAAAACTTCAATCAGGAGTTTGTTATGGCCAATTTTTAATAAATTCTTTAAGTGCTGGACAAGGAATAACAATTGGAAATCAATTACGTCGCGTATTATTGGCTGACCTACCAGGAAAAGCAATTTCTGCTGTACGAATTGCTGGTGTTCGTCATGAATTTTCAACGATTCCGGGAGTTCGAGAAGATATTCTTGAGATTCTTTTAAACTTGAAAGGAATTATTTTTAGTGGTAATAATAAAGCTATAGAATTTGGACGCTTAAGAGTTCAGGGTCCAATGGTTGTAACAGCTGACCTAATTGAATTACCAGAAAATTTAGAAATTGTTAATAAAAGTCACTATATTGCAACAATTTCAACTTCTAGTATCCTTGAGTTTGAATTTAAAATTGAGTATGGGACAGGCTATAAATTAGCTTCGCAATTATTTTCAGAAGAAGGTGAAAACTATTTGCAATTAGATACTATTTTTATGCCTGTCCAGAAAGTAGATTTTAAAATTGAAAATGTTTATGATAATGCAAACAATATTAGTGAACGTTTGTTTATTGATATTTGGACAGATGGAAGTATCTCTCCAAATGATGCACTAAAATCAGCTGCTCAAATTATTATTAATCTTTTTACATTATTGATTGAAAATAAAACAAATATTGAAACTACTGACTTGAAACCAAATAATAAGTTACTAAGTATTGAACCATATACAAATATTGCTATTGAAGAATTACAATTATCAGTTCGAGCATATAATTGTTTAAAAAAAGCACAAATTAATACTGTTGGGGACTTATTGCAATATTCACCTGAAAAGTTACAAGAGCTTAAAAATTTTGGTCGAAAATCTGCAGATGAAGTATTTTTAATATTAAAAAATAAACTCGGTATTATTTTAAAATAAAAATTTTTACAATTCTAATAAAAAAAATATGAATAAATTGAACAAAACATTTTTACCAAGTAAAGAATATGAAACTCCAACTTGGCACTCAATCGATTGTAAAGGCCAAAAATTAGGTCGATTAGCAACGTTAATTGCTATATTACTAAGAGGAAAGAGAAAACCACATTATCATCCTTCAAGTCAGTTTAAAGATCATATAATTTTACTTAACGCGGATTTAATAATAATAAATCCAACCACTGAACATCATTTAGTGAATAATCCAGGTAGACCAGGTAGTTCGTTAAAAATTAAAAAGGCTTCTGATTCACTTCCTAAATTTACTATTGAACGTTCGGTGCGAGGAATGCTTTCAGCATCAGAAACACGACATTTAATGCGTCAACTGTATATCTATCCAGATACAAATCACCCACACACTGCTCAAAAAGTAACAGAGCTTAATTTAAAGGATTATGGTTTTGAGATTGAAAATGATTAATAAATTAATAAGTAATATTTAAAAATATGAATTCAACAATTAACTTAGTTTTTCAAAAAAATAACATTGGACTTGGAAAACGAAAGCAAGCAGTTGCAAGAGTTTTTTTAGTTCCAGGCGAAGGTAATCTTATTATTAATAAATTACCTGGTGAAAAATACTTACAATATAATGACACTTATTTAGGTCTTATTAAAGCTCCACTTGAAAAAGTAAATTTAACTAATCAATTTGATATTGTTGCTTTAGTAAAAGGCGGTGGATTAACAGGTCAAGCAGAAGCAATTCAATTAGGAGTTGCTAGGTTGTTATGTAAAATGGAAGTTAAAAATCGATCTTTATTAAAACCTGAAGGGTTTTTAACACGTGATGCTCGTATTAAAGAACGTAAAAAGTATGGTTTAAGAAAAGCTCGTAAAGCTCCACAATATTCTAAACGTTAAAATTATAACAATAATAATATGCCAAAATCTGAAATACATCCAAATTGGTTTACAGATACGAAAATTTTGTGTGATGGGAAACCTCTTTGTTTAGTAGGTTCTACTAAAAAAGAATTACAAATTGATACCTGGTTAGGAAATCATCCTTTTTATACAGACTCTCAAGTCCTTGTTGATAGTGAAGGAAGAGTAGAGAAATTTATGAAAAAATATCAACTAGAATTAACAGATTAATAAATTAATAAAAATAATTTTTAACTTATATGCCAACTATACAACAATTAGTTCGTTCAAGACGTATACAGATAAAAAAAAAGACTAAATCGCCAGCATTAGTAAATTGTCCTCAAAGACGTGGTGTTTGTACTCGTGTTTATACTACAACGCCTAAAAAACCAAATTCAGCAATTCGAAAAGTAGCTCGTGTTCGATTAACATCAGGTTTTGAAGTTACGGCTTATATACCAGGAATTGGTCATAATTTACAAGAGCATTCAGTAGTTTTAATTAGAGGTGGACGTGTCAAAGATTTACCCGGTGTTCGCTATCATATCATTAGAGGTGCATTAGATACTGGTGGTGTAAAAGTCCGTACACAAGGCAGATCAAAGTATGGAGTTAAAAAACCAAAAGCGAAATAACTCTTAATTTACAATCTTATTTTAAGAAATTTGTCAAAAAGTTTTGACTAATATAAATATTATAGAAAAAAATTTTAAGTCTAATTATGTCTCGTCGAAATATATCAAAAAAACGCTTTCCTCAACCTGATTCACTTTATAACAGCTTTTTGGTTAGTTTATTAATTACCAGAATCTTAAAAGCAGGTAAAAAAAATTTAGCAAGAAATATTGTATATCAAGCTTTTGATATCATTAAAAAAAAAACAGATCAAGATCCCTTAGAAGTTTTTGAAAAAGCGATTCGTAATGCTAGCCCAGTAGTGGAAGTTAAAGCTAGACGAGTTGGTGGTTCTACATATCAAGTACCCATTGAAGTTAGTGGATTCAGAGCAACTAATTTATCTTTACGTTGGATTCTTAGATACTCGAATCAACGTGTCGGTCGTAGTATGGCTATAAAACTTGCAAATGAAATCATTGACACTTCTAATGAAATTGGTAATACTATAAAGAAAAAAGAAGAAACTCATAAAATGGCAGAAGCTAATAAAGCGTTTGCCCATTTTAGATATTAAAATAACCTTATTATCTTCTCGCTAAAAGCCTTATCTTAATTAATCTATAACCTTAACAATTTAAAGGAATTTTAAAATGGCACGTGAAAAATTTGAAAGAACGAAACCGCATGTTAATATCGGAACTATTGGTCACGTTGATCATGGTAAAACGACATTAACAGCTGCGATAACTTCTGTATTATCGTTAGGTGGTGGAAACTCTGTAGCTAAAGATATTGGTGATATTGATGGAGCACCAGAAGAACGTGCTCGTGGTATTACTATTAATACTGCACACGTAGAATATGAAACAGAAAGTCGTCATTATGCTCACGTAGATTGTCCAGGTCACGCAGATTATGTAAAAAATATGATTACTGGTGCAGCTCAAATGGATGGAGCAATTTTAGTAGTATCTGCTGCTGATGGTCCAATGCCACAAACACGAGAACACATTTTATTATCAAAACAAATTGGTGTTCCAGATATCGTTGTTTTCTTAAACAAAGAAGATCAAGTAGATGATGCTGAATTACTAGAATTAGTTGAATTAGAAGTTCGTGAACTTCTTTCTGCTTATGATTTCCCAGGCGATGATATTCCAATTTGCCCAGGTTCTGCATTACAAGCACTTGAAGCAATTACTGCTAATCCAACAAGTGTTCGTGGTGATAACAAATGGATAGACAAAATTTTTGCATTAATGGACGCCGTTGATAGTTATATTCCGACTCCGATACGTGATACAGAAAAAACTTTCCTAATGGCAATTGAAGATGTTTTCTCAATCACTGGTCGTGGTACTGTTTCTACTGGTCGTATTGAACGTGGTACAATTAAAGTTGGAGATAACGTTGAAATTGTAGGTATTAATGATACAAAGACTACAACTATTACTGGTATTGAAATGTTCCAAAAAACTTTAGAACAAGGTTTTGCAGGTGATAATGTAGGTATTTTATTACGTGGTATTACACGCGATAATATTCAACGTGGTATGGTATTATCAAAACCAGGTACAATAACACCACATACAAACTTTGAAGCTGAAGTTTACGTTTTAACAAAAGATGAAGGTGGTCGTCATACTCCATTCTTCACAGGTTACCGTCCACAATTTTACGTAAGAACAACTGATGTAACAGGAGCTATTACTCAATTTACGGCAGATGATGGTACTATTGTAGAAATGGTAATGCCTGGTGATCGTATTAAAATGACTGCAGAGTTAATTTATCCGGTTGCTATTGAAGACGGTATGCGTTTTGCAATTCGTGAAGGTGGTCGTACAATTGGTGCAGGTGTAGTTTCTAAAATTGTTAAATAATTAAAAATTTAAATTAGACAAAATATATTATGGTTGAACCATTGGAACTCATGACAAATGAAAACGTAAAAATTCGGGTTAGACTAGAATCTTTTAATCACGAGCTTTTAATTTCCTCTTGTAACAAAATTGTTACAATTCTACAAAATACCCCTCTAAATTCAATTGGTGTAGTGACTTTACCTACACATAAAAGAATTTATTGTGTTTTACGATCTCCACACGTTGATAAAGATTCAAGAGAACACTTTGAGGTAAGAGTTCACAAAAGAATTTTAGAAATATACTATAATTCAGAAGTAGATATTTTTAACTTATTGTCTAAAGCCGATTTACCGTCAGGTGTATTCTATAGACTTTATTTAGCTTAAACTATATTTACGGTATTAATTTCAATTAATACCGTAAATATAGTTTACCAAACAGAAATTTTTTTATTGTTATCTAAAGCTAACAAAGAGAAGGGAAATTTCTTTGTTTACTATGTAAGTTATGAGAACCATCCATAACTGTGTAAACCTTTCCCTAAAAAGTTTACACCTAAGTAACAAATCCAAATAACAAAGAAACCTAACCCACCTAAAATAGCAGTCTTTTTTCCTTCCCATCCCTTTGTAATTCTAGCATGTAAGTAAGTAGCAAAAACAAGCCAAGTAATTAATGCCCATGTCTCCTTGGGATCCCAACTCCAATATGATCCCCATGCCTCATTAGCCCAAACTCCACCTGAAATAATCCCAATAGTTAAAAATGGAAAACCAAGACCAATAATTCTATAACTCCAATTATCTAAACTCTGTAATAACTTTAATTTTCCTAATTCTGATATTTGATTAGAAGGTATTAAAACTTGAGCTTCATAATAGTCTAACATAATATTATAAAGTGGTAATGAAGAATCATCAATTATTTTTAAATCCACGTCTTTATATTTAGAAATTACTAAGAATAATAAACATAGTAGAGATCCTAAAATTAGAGTTCCATAACTTAATAACATCATGCTTACGTGCATCATTAACCAATTTGACTGAAGCGCTGGTACTAAAGGGCTCGATTTTTGCATTTCTGGCGAAAGCGTTAGATTAGCAAAACCGTTAATTAGTAATGCTACTGGGATTAAAATTGCTCCGATAACCTTACTTTTTGTTTTTTATTCAATATATATATATAAACTTAATAAAGTCCAATCTAAAAATAAAAGCGATTCATATAAATTACTTAATGGAAAATAACCTGCTACAATCCAACGGGAACAAAGAATAATAAACAATAAAATATTAGCTGTTATAGTGCTAAATTTTCCGATTTTAACTAATAAATTTGTTTCATTAAAAAATGATAAATTTACCCAATATAGAATCATTGTCGTTAATAAAATTGCGAATACTATATTTGATAAAAAATTTTGAATTTCATTCCAATCCATAAAATTTCTCCAATAAAAATTTTTAGATAGATTATATTTTAGTGTATTACGATAGAGTATTCTACTAAAAATTCTCACTAATTTAACCCATTTTAAAATAGAAAAAATAATTATGAGGAAAGTTTTAAAATACTACTAAATAAAATAAAGAGTATAGCGATAGTGTTTTAAAATAAAATTTTTATGATTTTAGTTAATAATAATACTTTCCTTAGAAAAAAAATTTAGATTCTGAACATATCAACCCCTATTTTTATTACAAACTTTATAATTGACATTAATCTAAAATACCAAGTATCATAAGTTTACTTTTAATAAAATAAAATATTTATTATGTCAGTTATAAAAAAGTATGAGATAATGATTCTTTTAACAGAAGAATTCAATGATAGTGAATTAAAAACTTGGGTATTTAATTATGCGAAGGGATTAAGAAAATTTAACGTTTGTGATATTTCTGTAATTTCTCGTGGTAAACATAAATTAGCTTATTCTATTAAGAATAAAGTAAAAGGTAATTATATTCAATTAAACTTTTCAAGTATGCCTAAATATATTAATCCATTTTTAGAAACTTTAAAACTGGACTCCAATGTTTTAAGATTTTTAGTTTTAAATAAATAAAAATATTTGTTTTTAAAGAAAAGCTATGATAAAATGATATTAGAAACTAGATCCTCAGTAGCTCAGTGGTAGAGCAATCGGCTGTTAACCGATTGGCCGTAGGTTCAAGTCCTACCTGGGGAGTATTAAAAAAGATTTAAATTATGGAAAATACATTTGATAAATTAAAAATTGGGAATAAAGTTTTTAGCTCACGTTTAATGCTAGGAACAGGAAAGTATAGAACATTATCTGATGCAATCGGAAGTGTTGAATCTAGCCAGTGTGAAATCGTTACAGTTGCTGTTCGTCGATTACCAATAGATTTAAAATATGATAATACAAATTTTTTAAATTCTTTAGATTGGAATAAGTTATGGTTACTTCCAAATACAGCTGGTTCACAAACTGCTGAAGAAGCAATCAGAATGGCTTTTTTAGGACATGAATTAGCATGTCAGTTAGGTCAAGCTGATAATTATTTTGTAAAATTAGAAGTAATTTCAGATCCAAAATATTTATTACCTGACCCAGTTGGGACACTTAAAGCTGCTGAATTTTTAGTAAAAAAAGGGTTTACCGTATTACCTTATATAAATGCTGACCCAATGCTTGCATTACATTTAGAAGATTTAGGTTGTGCTACAGTAATGCCGTTAGGTTCACCTATTGGCTCAGGTCAAGGCTTAAACAATTTAGCAAATATTAAAATTATTATTGAAAATGCAAGTATTCCAGTTATTATTGACGCAGGAATTGGAGCCCCAAGCCAAGCAGCTTTAGCTATGGAATTAGGAGCTGATGGCGTTTTACTAAATACAGCGGTTGCACAGTCACGATTACCTAGTCAAATGGCAATGGCTATGAAATTAGCTGTAGAGTCAGGTAGGTTAGGTTATCTATCAGGGCAAATGGAAAAAAAGCACTATGCTGATGCAAGTTCGCCTGTTAATGAAATTAGTAAATTTTAAATACGTCTAAAATTATTTCATTAATTATAATTGATAATTAAACTTAGATATTAAACATTTGTAGTTATACTCATATATCGAATAAACCTCAAATATGCAGTAAAATTCAATTATAAAGATAATTAAAACCTTAAACCGAGCTTAGAATCGATAAAAAAAATTAATTAATCGTTAAATTACGGATGGAGAGACTCGAACTCTCACAACAGAGTTACTAGGACCTAAATCTAGCGCGTCTACCAATTCCGCCACATCCGTTTTTATTTGTTTAATAAGTCTTTAAATTGAAAT
>Ga0075464_10000084_pt1 | contig 36395 bp, 27 predicted proteins | sample DEB19_08_DNA_5_FD_75068 | JGI IMG/M metagenome (GOLD analysis project Ga0075464, IMG submission 75068) | Aqueous microbial communities from the Delaware River and Bay under freshwater to marine salinity gradient to study organic matter... | ecosystem: Environmental > Aquatic > Marine > Coastal ...
AGACACCAATTAGTCGCACTATTTTTAACCTGCGAGTAAAGATCGCAGTATTATTGTCTAGCGCCTCTGAACGTACTGATCATTCGTTGCAGAAACTGGCAGACAAGATTATGCCTGAAGTCAATGTGAATCGTCTACATATTACGATGGCTCCAAATGAGGTTCCTGTTGTTCTTAAATTAGAAGTTGATGAGGGCAGTGAACCACCTAAACGCCGCAAGTCATACAAGACTAAGAAGGAGGAGTAATGGAGGAAGACGATGAATATGACACACCAGTCTTATCTGGTGTGGACTGTTCCACTGTAAGAATCTCTGATGAAGATGATGGTCACTTCTATCAGATTGACGACTATGATCTATTTGATTAGGTCTCATTCTGATTGTATGGATGAGACTAAACCGCTCATGTAGCGAGTAGGGCGAACTAAACATTCGCCCCATTATTTTTTTTTGGAGAAAATCATGGCGACTTCCCCTAAGGTTGCAAGTATTTTAAAATACGGCACGTCAAATGCAATTGCACCGATTGACGTCTATGGAAATGACCGTGTCACTCCCGTTAATTTGATCGTTAGTACCATTGATGACAGTACCATTGCTGCTTTGCAGAACAACCTAACTAACCCTAACCTTTCTGACTCCTCTAAGCTCGTAGAAGGCCTAGTAGGTCTATTGGCTGGCCAAGATGCATTCAAGGCAAGAGACCGCATTAAAGAGTCGCTAGGAGATTCTAAGGGCATCTTGTCAGAGATCGGTAACAATGCTCTTAACGGGGCATTAGAACACATGAACGTCACCTCTCTTGGTCGTGATGTGATCAACAACGTCATCGGGAATAAAGGCTCTTTAACATCAGAACAAATCAAAGCAAAATATAGCAACAATATCGTTGTTCAACTTGAGGGACAAGTTAAAAAGATTGCTGCTGGTGAGTTTGACAATGCCTCAGAGGTTGTTAAAGTCCTTGGCGCACTGACGGGAACTACTGACAGTCTAATCTTTGACATTGCAGCGCAACATGCCTTGGCATACGACATCTCTCAAAAGGCAAACAAACTGGGATTAACCAATGGACCAGATGCCGCACTTGCTGCAATTAAACCAGAGAACCAACAACAGTTCTTAACCGATGGGGTCAAATCTGCCGCACTAAAAGGCGATCTTCCTTTCATTAAAAAATCTTTTGAGCAAATAGGTCTGCCTGCACTCTTAGCACAAGAACCCAATCTATATTTCCTGATGCTTCGAAACTATAGGCCGGATATAACACTCTCTCCTGCTGAGTCTGTTATCCCCGTACTGGAGTTTTTAAATCAGATAGATCCGAAGTGGTATATCGTGAAGACAAACGGTGTAGAGTGCATTAACGTGGCGGTATTTGACGGTATCGCTAATGACGTTGTTGATGGCTTAGCTGCAACACCTGCGACACAAGTAATCTGTACCATTGGCTATAAACTAACGGGTTTTGAAGAAGAGTACAAGAAACGGTATAAATAACATAGAGGGGCTTTCGCCCCTCTATGCTTTATGTCACGTCAAAGATTGGATGGGATGAAACCAATTTAGCAATTTGTCTTGGGTTAAGACGATTGCCACAATGAAGCTCATGTATTAAGATTTCTTTTCGGATGAAACGAGTCATCTCATTAATCATCTCAGCAATCTCCGCTGTCACAGGAGCTTCGTGACACTGAATAATGCTAACAGACAACAAGAACATGGGGTCTTTCACCAATAGCGGGGTAGTGACCTCAGTCGTCTGATTCCCGTATATTCTCATTGCGTCCAATATATCTTCCCAACGATCGTACTCTTGTGGAAAGTTCGACCGTCTTCGATAGATGTATTGGATTAAATTGGTTGCAATAAACTCTGCAAAGAAGTCCGACTCCGTGGATTGGACAATCTCCAATACTGACCCAATTGGTTTTTTGTATATCGGGATGATTGTCCCCAATATAGCAATCGACACAACGAGTACGAAGGTCATGTACATTAGGGACACGGCATCCATTTACTTCAGCACCCGATGTGAGTTTGGAAGAATGAAACGACTTTTCAATTGCTCATGTGAGGATTGACGACGACCCTTCATGTCATCCAATAGACGGTCAACCACACCCATGTCGTTGGATGAGTTTAAGCCGACCTCTTGACTGGCCATGTCCTTGAGTTTCTCAAGGTGCTCGATCTTGAAATCCAACCAGATACTGTCATTGCTGACACCAAAACCATTCAAACCTGCACGATGCTTGCAAGCCGATTCCATGCCGCCATAGGTGACGTAGTCAAAGGTGCAGATATCGTGCATGTGCATGTGACGAAGGCCACCAACCATCTTAGGTGCGCAGATAGAGCGCAGCGAGAAGTAGGTGTTCATCGACGGGGTATTAAAAGAATCCTCAACGACTCGTGCATACGGACCAGTTGGTTTCAACCAGCCCCATACCCGCACTTCATTTTTTGGGTTCTTCCAGTCACCATCACCAGCAGTTTCGTACTCAACTTTCTTGATGTGAGCACAGGTCATTGTGCCATCAATCTGCTTTAAACGAGCAAGCCAACGTGCTACTGCAATCCGTTCATTGACACCGGGCAAAGAAAACTCAGTGAGCATTGGATGACGAACTTCTGCGTACAGTGAGTGATCACTATAGTAACGCCAGAAGGTACTCATGACCGTTCCATCTAGTTGCGGAATGGCTTTGTCTGCTGGGTAGAAATCACCCATGCGATTGATGATGTTAAACGAACACAGTGGGACTAACGAATAGCCTTCTGCGTCCTTCTTATACGTTCCTGTCGGCACGGCAGAGACAGGTAAAATCTCTCCACGTGCTGACCATGTTGGTTCAAATGGTACACCCATTTTGGGTTCTCCTTACATTCTCAAGATCTGCTCAATAGGTTCCGATCGTTCACTTGGTTGTGTGAGTGCAGTCAGAATACCTTGGTTCAGATAAGCTCCATTTACCTGTGTCGCAAAGTTGGTTGCCCCAAGCAAGATATTCTCTAGAGGCGAGATAACAAGGTTCTTGTCCATCCTGACATCATATCCATCCTTAATACTAGACCGATATGTTTTGGTGTAGTCATCCTTACACAACGACAATTGAGCCACAACCAACTCAACTGCAATGTTGTTAGACGACAAGACGATGTCAGCATATTTCTTGGACAAAAACAATAACCGTCCGTAGTTCATGTAGTTAATAAACCAAGGACGATAGCCGCTTTGATAAAAGCAGTCGAAGATCTTGTACGCCAAAGTAGAGTCCGCCAATACCATTTTGTTTGGCGAGACTTCATCATGCGCAGGATAGGTTAACTGTACGTGTTCTTCCCCATCCACCTCAACCAACGACGCATCGTTAATATTTAGGGTGATGAGATTGGGAAGACAGAACATCGCCCATGTCTTGTCTTCCACTACGACAGCAAACATGGCAAGCGTTTGAACTGTGCTTGCCAACACACACAGCTTACGGTTCACATACCGATTGGGGATCAAAATACGAATAGACTTGTTGGTAAACAGAGACTGGCCTTGCTTATACAGGGTCTTCTTAACAGATAGTGGATCGTATTTCCACGCCGATGAATTGTATTGCATGGCCAGCTTCCTCAGTAAGTCTTAAATTCGCAGCAGCTAATCAGGTAGTCAGTGACGAACGTGACCAGACCAGCGTGTAATGTTGCATCAGCGTCGTCAGTAGGTTCGACCATATCAATCGCCCGCAGAATCCCGCCTGCTTCAGTTGCAGCAAAGATGCTGTCTGCATACAGGTTACGGATCAGAACATACAGGTTCTTAACAGATGCTTGGTTCAATGAACGAACGAAGCGTTGATATTCCTTTTGAATAATTCCTGTGCCTTGCGCGCCTTTGAGTGGAGAATGTTCACTGTTGACATCTACGCCCAAACGATCACGAACAATACCCGCAATGATGTTGATTTCATTCTGGGCACGTTGACGCTTCATGTTTGAAATTGCACCGTCGTACTTCTTCATGTACTCTGTGCTGTTCTGAAGCAATTGCTCAGTGAACGGCATACGGTCAGACAGGTACGCGCCAATCAGGATTTCTGGCTTACCGCCCTTCTCCAAGAAAGAATCATACGCATCTTGATCAACCAAGATGTTGCTGCACTTGGCATTCCAATCGCATTTTTCGGTGATCATAGCAGGGTAAGAATACACCAGACGACCAGAACCGGATTGGGTTTGAATGTTGGTCAAGATTCTTGCCAATTGGCGACCTGCATAGTTGCGGATCATACCTAAACGACTTTGTACTTCGTTTAGGCGAAGTTTGGAATCAAGGGACATGTTGAGTTTTTCTAAACCCAAGGACAATAGCAGTAATCCCAACAAACAATCCATTGCCAACACGTCTTGTTGCATTGGACTCATGGATGGATTTTCTCTCATCACATCCAGTAAGATGGTTCTGTAGCTGATACCGTCTTCGCGATTCTCTAGGTCATCTTGGAAGAAGTTCTGGTATACACTGTAGATGACACCAGCACCACCTTCACTTGCCCATTGTGCCAGTAGTTCTGTCAGGCGAGGTGCTGAAGGATCAATCAGAGATTTGATGTCCAACAAATCAATATTGGCAAGGCACGGGAATACGGGAAGGTTTGGTACCTTATCCGGTGAGATTCCTTTTGCTTGGTTGGATGCTTCAGCAAAATCTTTTAGAGGGCTTGAAGCCGAGAAGATGCCGGTATTGATGCAAGGGATGATGTTGATTGGCGGGTTGTCATTGTTGCCAGTGATTGCCCGTGCAGCATCATCAAAGGTGTTCTTGATCATCTGGTTAGCTAAGGAGACCACTGACATATTTCTTGCAACCACCCCCGCTAGAAGGTCGGCCAATGCCACATAACGCTTAGAGTGCGTTGACATGTAAGTCACTGTGGTTTGATTGTCTTTTGGGGCAGATGAATCATCACCACCCAACACAACCGTTTCATCAATCACAACTGGACTGATACCGATCGTAGCTGATTCAATGCGGTTTAAATGTAAGATTGTCGTCGTTGGTGCATCTGCTGCCACGACTGCACTGGTGGTCATTGACGCAGAGACCAATTCAGCAAGCGGGGTATTTTCCCGTGGTAACAAGAACTGGTTACGTGCAATCATACCACGACTAAAACTGTCAATGGCGTATTCTGCATTTCTGTTTTGCTGTAACATGATCTTCCCCTTAAATCTCTGTAGTGCCCATGGTAACAGCACGTTTGATTCGTGTTGTGACGATAGGAGCCATTTCTTCCTTTACCGGATCACATGGTTTTTGGCAATCAGTGACCATACAGAGTTCTTTAAGCTCTTCTTGGTTGCCCAATGCATCGTTGGTTTTAACAATCACCATACTGCTGGTTAAATCACCGATTGACAACTTGCCGAGCGCCAACGCTACCGCATCGACTGCAATGTCAGTGATGTTTTGAATGGTTGAAATGGAAGCAATTTTGGCTTGGTCTTTACTCATACTGCTCATGGTGTCTCCTTTGTAGAAAAGGGGCGACTCAGTTGGTCGCCCACACTCATATGATTAGTTACGTCCGTCCCTTATAGATGTCCACAGCAGCCTTACCGAGGACATATAAAAGACGATTGGATGTGCCCTGATAGTAGATGGATTGTACCCCACGGTTTTCTTCAGAACGTCCAGAGAACTTGGCATTTACTGGCACACCAGATACCGTCTCAAACTTCCCTTGAATAATCCCCGCAGCAACAGATTTCATCTGTCCACCAAAGACCAGTTTGTCTGACCCTGTCATGTTCAAGTCGTAGGTGATATGGATCTCGATGGAAACCACATCTTTACCCAACTCCTTGCCACCGATACGGGTACGAGAACTAACGTAGCCATTGTAAGGTTGATCTCCCATGTCGCGTGCGCGTTGGAACATCTTAATGTCTTCTTCCTCACAAAGCTTCTGTAAGCTATCAGACATCTCCTCAATATCGCCAGTGTACAAGACTCGAATGTAAGTTACTCTCCCTTTGACTTTCGCCTTAGGAACATCACGCGCATTCTTCTCCAGTAACGCTAGCGTCTCGGCACTTTGTCGAGAACCTTCGCTAGAAGATAGAGGAGGTAATAAAATACACAACGCAGAGTCTGCTTCAACTTCGTCTCCAACTTTCACTAGGTTTTTAACATCATGGTCAAATGGCACGGTCACGTACTTTGGCTTAGAGAACTTAGTCTTCATCCGCCCTGCCAGTTCTTCATCAATCAAACAGGAGTCTTCGTAGGTCGCATCACATTCAATCAATGCAACCGTACACAACATTGATCCTGCAAAGATGATTTGATCTGGATACAGGCTGTCTCGCTTAAAGTAGTCTTGGTTGTACACCAAAGGATTACCTTGTTTGAACGAGTCACCTGTTTTCAATTCACAGATCAACGAATGAGACATCATCTTCCCTGACCACTTGCCTGGCGTATCACCATAGGCAATGGACTTCAATGACCCATCTGCATACTTCACCTTCAAAACCTTGTTCTTGTTGGACACCACAACGCCGTCTTGTGCTGCCATGTTTGCCCAAGTCTTCCCTGCACGGTGCGGAATAACCCGCTCGTAGCCGGTTCTAAATGGCATTGGGGTGTAACCATACGCCATTGTCGTTGAAGAGTTTTGAATGTTGATGAAGTTAATCCGCTTTGGATCGTCGAAGTACGCAGCAGGACAAGTCAACGAAGATGTCGAGAAGACTCGACTGACTTCTCGTGTGGACTTAACGGGGAAGGTAGTACCACGAAGATCGTCGTAGCAAGGATCTGCTGTTCTAAAGATCTTTGCTGCTACCTCCGCAGAGTCCACGGTATCGCACGAGATGCTACCCAGTGATGATTTGTGGTACTTACGGTCACTGGCCATCATGGTCTTGGTAGAACGCCCGCCAACGCCACCTAGGATCAACTCCTCTTGATCTTTAAGGTTGTGGATTGGGTTAGACTCTTCAACCCCCATCACCGCAGGGTCAAGTAGAATCGTCATCCAGACGTCTTTTGGATTTAGGTCAAGACCTTGCTTGGCAGAGATCACACTGGACTTGTGCTTTCTAACCGTCTCGTAAAGCGCTCTGCTGATCGTTCCTGCAATGCGCTCCAGTCCCTTGTCCCGTTCTTCGGTACGATCGTTCTTGTCTTTGTGTTGATCGTGGGTCAGTAGCTTCACCCCTTCAATCAACAACCCAAACAAGTCTGTAGGCAGCGAATACTTTTCAAGCAAACCCAAGGTAATCGGATCAACCCAAATATCCATCGCCGTGTCGATCTCAACCAACTTACGAGGCGAGATACCTGCTTTAGCAATGACTGCCCCGTAAGTATCTTGGTCATCGAACTGATACACTGAGTACGCAGAGATCAGTCCTTTGTAGCGATTAAAGCCCGCCAGAATTAATGTAGCGACTTCATCGTTTCTACTTAGAACAATCGACTCATCGTTAAATCGAATCGCATACTCATCACTGGTTAGTTTGAGGGATGAGCCACGAGGTACTCGACGACTACGACAACCCAAAGTCTCGATCAAATTGCCTAAACCAACATGATAGGCTAAGATGAACCCCAATGGCACAGTATCGCCCAGTAACTGGTACTCGACGTAGTCTACTGGCTTTTTGGAATCATCAATATCCAGTACGGATTCAATGGTTCCAACCAGAGTGAGTTGACCTTCCTTTTGGGTAACGACCTTGCCGTCCTTGTTAAAGTACAAATCAAAAGACTTGGACTTGGCAAAAGGAATCAACTTGTGTTTGGTCGCGTACGCACGAGACTCTTCAGTGAATACTTTTTCAATGTTCTTGGCATCGAAGCTGAACAGGATGTCTTTGTAGATGAACGACGAGAACCGACGAGCCATGATCGAATACTGACGAGGGCATTTGAATTCTGGATTGAACACTTTGCCGTATTTGATATCCAAGAACTCTTGCTGTCCTTCTGTCATTGAACGATCCACAATCGACGCAATCAACCATTTTTGATAGTTGAATGCTGAACGTTCAGTTCTTTCGATGAAGATCTTACTGGAGTACGAAGATAACGCCACACGAACCGGACTGACCTTTCTGAGTGGACGATCCCCTTTTTGTGGACGCATACGGGACTTCACCCCACCCACCAACATAACCCCTTCGTCATCTAGGGTCGGGATTTGAATTGGGATAGTCTTGGTCACACCACGAGGCGTCATGACGCTAATACGATGTAACTCGTAGCGATCAATTGCTGTTGTAACCTTCTCTATTTTGTAGTCCTCAATCGCATAGCCCGCTCGTTGAAGATGTGTTACCGAGTTAAGGATGTCCTTACTCATGACCTCCTTGATGTAGCGTCTCTCCATTGTCGTAATGGAAGAGTTTAGATAACCCTTGTTTCTGACCCCTTTAATCTCAGGGGCAACTGGATTGTTCTCTGGAACAACCAAATCCTTTGGATCAATCTTCATTGTCTCTTCGATTGACTTTCCAGACCCAAACGGATCTTTGATTGTCTTAATCTTCTTGGCAGCGTTCTTAACCCGCGCTACTTCTTTGGCAGAGATAACCCCTGATTTAAACAGCCGATTGGTTTCCCGATCAACTGTAGATTCAAGATCGTTTGACTTTGGCTTGTGTTTCTTGTAGCCACTGCCGTACGAGTTGTCAATCTCTGCCTGTGCCTGTTGGACTTCCAGCTGTTGTAGGTCGCGATCAATGATCTGTTGCTCTAGCGACTCTTCATCAACAAGCACGTTCTGTTTGGCGTCTTCGTCTAGTTTCTCACCGTTGTCGATCTTCTTTAACTTGCTCTTAAGATCGGCCATCATGTCAGATTGAGACTTGACTTTCTTAGGAGCCTGCTTAGACTCACCAATATTAATCGTGACGTCATTGGTCAGACGACTCTTCTCGATGTCTAATTCGTAGTCTGCACTACCAATGTCATCTGCGTTTTCTTGACCGGGGGCATCTGGATCAATCTCGTTGGCATCTTGTAGGCCTTTTGCGATCGAGAATAGACGATTAGAGAAATACAGGAACTTCCGTTTAAACTGATTACGGTCAGACTCGGCCTTTTGATCAGGGGTGTTTTCCTTCATCAATGACATTAGGTGACCTAGATTAAAGGTTGCCCATTGTCCATTCAACAAATACACAATGTTAATTTTTTGCATTTGTTCAAGAGTAAACTTCTTACCGATGATACTAAATTCCCGACCACCAGCAACTAATAACCACAAGTCAATGAAGTATCTGGACAAGTCGTTATTGAACAGTTTTAGGTGAGACTCTGACATGGTGTCAAACAAGCGCTCGCCCGTCTTGATCTTGGTCATGCCTGTATAGATAGTCTCAAGTACACTTAGCGACGGAATTGTCACCGGCGTACCCATGACGATGAAGTGGTTGCGGTTGGTGTGTTTTGTCAGACCTTCCTCAATCTTCCAGCACATGGTCTGGTATTCATTGTACCAGCGATACCAACCCGTATACTGATTGGCAGGGTAGCGATACAGATCGTTAATTGGACAATACGAATAGATCAGCAATGACCGACCGATGTCTGCTTTTTGTAGATTCTTGTTGTACACAAACAATTTGGCATCGGCGTTAGCAAGCTCAGTAATCTCTTTGTTGACTTGCTGGTCAGTACGGACAGGTTTACCGATCACGTCTGGGTGAACGTATTGTACCACTGCATTTAAAAGCTTGTCTGCCTCACTGTACGATGCAAAGATCGGGTCTGTCATTGGCACAGTGATATAAACACCTTCGGCATCAATGTCATCTGCCATTGAACCAAACTCTACAATGCCGTTATGGATTGCAGAATGATAGGGGAGGGCAAACTTCTCCATCCCCCATGTCTTTGGTTTAGTGAAATCGCTGACCAGTCGGTTTGACAATGCCTTGTGCCATGGCTCGTAGATTGTCGGGATTGCATTTGACATATCAGACTCCTTTAGGTTTCATAGCTTTGGTCATGTTAAAGAAGACCATTTCAACAGGGTCAATCATTGAGGACGCCAATAGACCTCCGTCTGCTGCCTTGTATGTGGATGGTTCAGAAAGTTTGGCATGTAATTCCTCCACAGCATCATCACTGTAAATGAAGCCTGCCGACTCTTTGTCACCGTCAAAGTCTGCCCCATGTCCAGCAAGGGTTGCAAAGTGGGGCGCCATCGAATCAAAATGGTCATTGTTCTTAAACGTCGGATACGAGGTTGCCATTTCACTTTGATCCTGAATGATCTTCCATTGGTCATCCATTGGATACCGTTTCTCAGAGATCGGTGTGGTGATGATTCGTGGGATCATTGGAACAGTGGATCGAATACCGTTCCAAGGGAAACGAGTGGCAAATACCCCAGTTGCATTCAGACGCTTATAGCAGCTCAAATAAAACAATTCGACCGTTGTGATGGGGAATACATATTCCTTGCTCAACTCTTTTGGTAGCTCGTTGATGTCTCTGAAGAACTTAAAGGACATGTCTGGTCCACGATAAACCAGACCTAAGTACTTGCCTTCAATCATGATCGGCAAAGACCGAAGATCTTTGTTCTCGTATTCATCAATCAGTTTGGTGACACCCTCTTCCGTTGTCCAACGATCATACTCGTCGTAACCAATACTGACAAGCTCGGCATTTAGTGTCTTTGGGTTAACCAGTTTAGCATGTACCCCATTTTCAAAACTGTCTCTTAACCATCCGTGCATGATGCAATGGATAGCCAATGGCATACAACCTTTCATGGTTTGGTATAAACCAAAGGCACAGTGATTTAGGGTTAGCGCATCCCCACTGCCGAGTTTACCCACAGGCGATACGATAGAGGTAATAACATTTCGCGTGCCGTCAACAATAGAGCGACGTGCCCATTTGGCTTCAATGATCCCTGTCTTACCTTTAAGCATCGTATACAGGTAATCAAACAATGCATTAAATGAACGCTGTAGACTATTTCGTGACACATCAAACACTTGACTGGTTAGATCGTTTGTACCAATGATGGAGTTAGATACTCCAATCAGACTACGATAGAAGTCATTGATTTCATTGTCAACAATCCGTTGATCTTTGTCGACTTCAATGTCACGGTAGCCTGCTGGCATGACCAAGATACGACTGGTCACCATCTTATTTTCTTTGATGGCTTTTTCAATCAACTTAATCTTGCGGCGGCGCTCTTCTGATTCTGACAGTTTGAATTTTATTATGGGCAGGTGTTCCATGAAAAACTGATACCCTGTGTCTCCGTCTAGGGGATTAGACTCAACAAGGTCGTTCTCAACAGGATCCCATTTGGCATAGGTCTTTCCTTGCATGATAGATTCATACAGGGATTTCATGGAGACCAATGTTTTATAGAGGTACGGGTGGATGATCTCAACACGGATATCAATGACTGAAAACATGGTATCGCGTTCTTTAGAACCCACTCGACCAAACGTCGTTATAGAAAACAATCCATCCGGGTGAAAACTTGTGGTGGAAGGTTCGTGTAGATCCAACGTCATCACAGGTCTTAGGTGGCCTGTAGTTTGAACAGTTGGGCGAAAGATAGTCATGTTGACTGGTGCGGCATTGGGCTTAAGCGGTGCGTTCATGGCTAACCTCGTAGGAGAAGAATGATGGGAAGAGATAGTTTTGATTTTGATGATGATCTAGGAAGTGAATTCGATGACATGGATTTTGCTTTTGATGACATGGAGACTAGTACTCCTAAGAAATCAAATGCAAGAAAGATCACTGAAGCGGCGGCGATTTCATTTGCTGGTGGTGTAGGTGCCAAAGTCACAGATTCGCAATGGCAGCGGAACATTATTAGAAATGGCTTGCCAGAGGGCTATGATGTTGCCTTTGATACCGCAGGAAAGATCAAAGACGGTATCAGTGACATTGCCAGTGACGTTAGTCGAGAATATGGTCGCGCTAAGAAAGAAATGCAGCGATCTGTACGAACTATTCTTCCTAAGGTCAAACAAAAGCTTCCAAAGGGACTGGCAGACAGACTCGAACGTTTTGGTGGTGTCGATAACAGTCGTCGAAACTACGGACCTCAAAAGTCTGAAGAAGAGACTGCGATTGAATCTGCAACTGCTGACATTTTTGGTGGAAAGTCTCGAGACGAGTATGCACAGGACAAGGCGGAGACCGAAATTGGTCAATTGGTCGAACGTAAGATCTCTTTAAGTTCCAACAAGTCTTTAGATATCATTGCCAGATATGCACAAAAGCGTGATGCCTACCACGATGGTCCAGCGCAGAAACTAGAGAAGACCAAAATTGCCATCATGTATCGTCAGTTGTTTGCCCAGTTGCAATCAAAAGATCACATCAAAGAACTCCTAGAATTATCCAAGGTTCGCTTTGAGGAGATTGTAAAGTATACTGGCCTGCCTGATCTTGTCAAAGAGAATCACAGTGACGTTGCTCAAGGCCTGATGCGTAAGAACTTCTACGGTAAAGTAACTGAAACCTTTACTAACAATACCAACGCCATTATTGATCGTGTTCGTGGAAGACTCAAAGAATCCATGAAAGGCGCAACTGACTCATTCATGATGAATCTTGGCATGATGACCGATGGTGCTGAAGCCTACATGGATCAGCAGCAAATGGAAAAAGAGATGGAAGATCTCATGAGTTTTGAAAATGGGCGTGAATTAACGCCTGAAGAAGAGGAGAAAAAGGAAAAACTTAAAAAACAGATTGCCATGATTAAACTTGCTGGTAATCAGGCAGGGGGTGCTGTTGGTAATTGGGCTGGTAAGAAAGCCACTAAATTCCTAAAGGGGAAATATGGTGAAAGCGAGAATGCCAAACGCATTGGTTTGGCTGCCAAAAACATCGGAAGTAACCCGCAGAAATACTACCAGCAGATGATCAAAGACGTTCATAAGATGCCCATGTTGGGTCCATTATTGCGTCTCATGGGTGCCGAACAAGACCTTGATAAAGGACCTGGTTCATTGGTACAACGAGACCAAACTGAGGATTTAAATAAACGTGCTCGGTTTGATTTAAAGACCAAGAAAATGCTTGAGGTCGTCTATCCTGGCTACATGAGCATGATCTTGCGTGAGTTGACCATGGCGCGTACTGGCGGTAATAACGTCGAACGTGTTGTTTATTCATGGGATCGAGATGCGTTCGAAAACGAAGGTTCTGCTCGTGATCGTATTGTCAAGAAGATCTTCGGTTCGGATGGGCGTAAGGCTGCCGCAGAAAATCTCTCTGACGTGTACAAGAAAATTGACAGTGAAAATGAGTTGGACGGGGACTCTAGGAAAGAACTGCTAGAGTATCTCCTTAAACAAGCCCAAACATCTACTGGTGGGTTTAATCCACAGGAATTGATTGGTGATGATTCTCCATTGTCACCTTCTGCAAAGGCCGCAGTGTCAGCGTTGATCCAGAAGAAGCTTGGGTTGACTGCCGATAGTGGTAAAATTGATGCGGGAGAAGACCTTGGTGGTTTACTTGACATAAACATGGCAAGGGCCAATCGCGGCGATGCCAGTACCCTTGAGACAAACATCCAGTCAGTAGAAGGAATCACCGGTGTCCTAAAGCAAAAGATAAAACGAGCGGGGCAATTTGGGGCAGCAGATGCATTTAGAAGTGACCTCAAATTAACTCCTGAACAACAGAAACTAATTGCTGATATTAACAGTTCCATGAATGCTGCTAGTGCTTCCTTGGGGGGTGGGGTTGAAGAAGCAATTAAGCAGGCGATGTTAGACAACAATCAGGCGATGAGAGAAGGGGGAGTAATAAAGGAAGATCCAAATAGGATAGGGGAATGGCGGTTTAATAATGACCTATACCGAAACCAAATTCTTAGTCAGGTCGATACCACACCAGCTCCTCCCTCTGATCCTGCTGGGCCTACTCCAGGTCCTGGTGTTCCTCCCACATACCACTCTGGTGGTGTGGTGGGTCAACCCAACAATGCACAGATCATGGAAATCACCGGTGGTAAGGGTGGAGCCAGTCTAGATGTGATTCGACAACGTCTCGGTAGTCTTCGTGGGAAAACCGGTAAAGGCTTTGAAAAACTCAAGCTTAAGTCGGATGAGATGTTAGCATTGCTTAAGATTGGGGAAGAGGTCTTAACGCCTGATGACCCAAGACACATCAAAAACCTTAAAGACAAAGTATTGTCTGAGGAAAACATGGAACGGATGCGGGCTGTCAAAGACGATACTATCGGCAGAGCAAAAGATGCTGGACAGAAAATCAGTGAAAGTACTTCCGAAATGTACGACAAAATCTCTGACAAGTTCTCAACTGGTATGGAGAAGTCAAACGACTATGCCAAGCAACAAGTTGATAAGCTTGAAGAATTGATCGGTGTCTCTGCGATGGCTGCCATGACTGCTGTTGCTAATGCTCCTGAGATGGCTGAAGAAGCCAAGCAGAAACTCATGGGGATGTTCACAGGTGTTAAAGAGGGCACCAAGAAGAAAGGGATCACTCGTCGCGTCGGTGGTATGTTCGGTAAACTTGCAATTGGTGCAACTAAACTTCAAGCCAAGATGATTGGCAAAGGGGTAAAGTTTGGTGCTAAGGTTACTGGCGGCGTAGCGGGTGGTATTGGTAAAGCCGTTGGTGCATTCACGACTTCCAAAGGCGGACTATCGAACGCAAAAGAAGCTGCTGATGTATTTGTTAAAGGAAACAAAGATCCAATCCTTTATCAATCAAAAATGCACTCTGGTGAATACTTTGACCAAGCCAATCAATCCCCAATTTCTTGTCCTGCTGACATCAAAGGTCCTGTTGTTGATAAAGCAGGCGCGGTGATTGTTACCCATGATGATCTGAAGAAAGGACTTTACGTCATTGGTAAGAGTGGTCTGATGAAGGTACTTGGTCTAGCAGGGCGTGGGATTAAAGGTAGTTTCAGTCTTGCCATGATCCCCGCTAAGATTGGCCTTAAAATCCTTCGGGGTATGAAGAGCCTTGGTAAGTCTATCGTTGGTGCTTTCACTTACGTGGAAGATATCTTTGTGATGGGCGAAGAAACTCCTCGGCTAAGATCTGCCATGTTTAATAATGGTGGATACTTCACACCAGACGGTAAGGTCATTACCAAACTCTCCCAGATCGTTCGGGGTGTCTACGATGCCGACTCCAATCTTGTATTGTCTCCTGCTGATATTGGAAAGGGATTGTTCTACAAGAATGGCAAGGAAGTCAAGCTTGATGGCATGTCTTTAAGCAAAGTGATCCGTGGTGCAGGTAAAGCGCTAGTTGGTGGCATGAAGCTCACTGGCAAGATCATGCTTGCCCCGATCAAATTGCTTGGTAAGATTGTTAAAGGAACAATGTCACTACCATTCCGTAACAACGAGGATGCTGGTGGCAAGACTGTCCAATACCTCGACCAGATTTACAAACTCCTTGATGAACGGATGAATAATCCAAACAAAGTTAAGGAAGGTTCTGCTGAACAGAAACGTCTTGAGGAAATTGCTGAAGATGCGATGAAAGGCATTGGGGACGGCGATGACGATGAAGGTAAGATTAAAGAAGCGACCAAAGGAACTGGCTTAGCTGGAATGATCATGACGGCCATCACTGGCTTCGTTGGTAAGTTCACTGACTTCAAAGGGAAAGCTCTCGATTATCTTAAAGCATTGGTTATGGGTAAAGCTGCTAAAGAGGGCGCCGATATGCTGATGGGTGACGGTGATGATGACGGCGACGGTGATGATGACGGCGACGGTAGAAACAGAAGACGCGGTCGCGGAAGGAATCGTGGTAGAGGACGAAATGGTCGCGGTCGTGGTAGAGGTAGGGGGCGAGGAAGGAATCGTGGTAGAGGACGAAATGGTCGTGATGATGACGATGAAATTGATCTCGACGATGTTCGCCCTGATCGGCCAGGCAGAGGAGCTAGTGTTAGACGTTGGGGAGGAAGAGCAGCAGGGGCTGCTGCCATCTACGGCATCGGTAGTCAGTTGATGGGAGGTGAAGCTCCAGAAGGCGGTGTAGCAGGGGCAGTTAAAACTGTAGCTGGTGCTGCCGGTAGTATGGTAGCTAGTACTGCCATTGAGAGAACTGTTACTACATTGGCCACAAACCCAGTGGCACGCGGTGTTGCTATGCAGGGAGCAAGAATGGCGGGGACTGCGTTATTGGGTCTACTGTCTGCGCCTGTTTTAATTGGTCTGGCTGTTGGTGCTGCTGTTGCCTATGGAGCTTATAAACTCTATAAGTACGTCAAGAACAAACAGAATGCACTGACAAACTTCAAACTGTCTCAGTACGGGATTAGTGTTGATGATGCAGATCAAGCGTCTAAAATCATTACGCTTGAAAAGATGTTGCTTCCTGCTGTCACTATTGTTGCCGGTAAAGCCACCTTGTCAAGAAATGTCAAGGCAACTGACGTCACCAATCTCTTTGGGATTGATCCGAAGAATACAGAAAGATTGTCTAGCTTTCTGATCTGGTTTAATCAGCGTTTTAAACCCGTCTATTTGGGATGGATCACAGCCATTGTTGCTAATGGCGGGAAGCCGTCCGATATGGAAGATGTCGACAAGAAACTGACTGGAACTGCATTGGAGAAGGTCTTCGGAGCTATCCACATCACTGACGATGCAAATCCTCACCCGTACGCTGTCATGTCAACGCCTTTCGGCGGTGCTTTGCTAACGATTGGTCGTGATAAAGTTGATGCTGAATTTAAGCAGATCGCTCCTACCATTAACGCTCGTGCTAAGAAGACGGAGTCCAATGGTAAGTTGTCCACTCCACCAGTCCCTCCTAGTACTAAGAGTGCAGAGGAGAAAGCAAAAGAGTCATCTGTTCCTAAAACGGCAGAACCTCAGAGTTTTATCCAACGTGCCAAGAACATTGCAGATAAGGCCATCAGTTCTATTCCGGTTGTCGGCGGAATGTATAATGCGGCTAAGACTGTTGTAAATGCAATTTCTACCGCGGTAGGCAATTATACTGGGTCTAGCGTCACAGGTGCAGAGGTCAGTGCCAAGGCACCTAAGAATGCCGAGGAACATGAGAAGCTGTTGTTACAAGCTGCCAAGAAATACGGTATTACTGACCCTACAGAAGTCAAGATGTTTTTGGCGCAATGTGCCCATGAATCTGGTTGGTTTAAATATACCAAAGAATTGGGTGGTCCAAAGTACTATGCCAAATACGAGGGACGTAAGGATCTCGGAAATACGCAAGCTGGGGACGGGGTTAAGTTTCCTGGGCGCGGCTATATTCAGTTAACTGGTCGCGGTAACTATACTGCATTTGCTAAAGCCAGTGGTCTTGATGTCATCAACGATCCAGATATGATCAGTAGAGATCCTTTACTTAGTGCGGAAGTATCGGCCTTCTGGTGGACACAGTGTCAACCCAAGGTTCGTAGAGCTGCACAAGCGGGAGATGTTAAACGGTCAACCAAACTGGTCAACGGTGGCTACAATGGTCTTGCCGATCGTATTGAGGCATTCAAACACTACAATGCGAAGTTTGGTGGTAAAGACCCAATGGCAGACATTGGTGGTGGTGGTGTAGGCGGTGCCCCTGCTGCTGGGACTGGCGCAGTTCCTCTCCCTAAACCCAATACTCCGACGTCGATGCCAGGAATGACCGATGCCAAGTCCGCTCTACAACAGGCAACCTCTGGACAAGGCACAGCTCTTAGCAGTTCTCCTGCCGTAACAACCGCAGGCATTGGTGTGATGGCCACTTCTGGTGCAGCTCCGTACGGACAGAATGCTGATCTAAAAGTCAGTAATCAATCTGCTCCTTGGATGGATGCTGCAACTGCCGAACTTGGTGTAAATGAAGGGAACAACCCAAATCGGATTGCCGAGTATCATGCGGCAACGCCAATCAAGGGAGGGGCGAGTACACCATGGTGTGCATCCTTTGTAAACTGGTGCTTGAAGAAAGTTGGTCTAAAAGGCTCTGGTTCTGCTGCTGCTGCATCGTTCATGAAGTTTGGGACACCTATCCCACTAACACAAGCGATTCCCTTTGGTGCAATTGTTGTTGTTAAGGTCAGTAACACTGGCTCTGGCAACCATGTGTTCTTTAGTACGGGGGAATCCAATGGACGGGTAACTGGCATCGGTGGTAACCAAGGAGGAAAAAGACAAAACGGTGGTGGGGTTACCAAGACATCGTTTCCAAAAGACAAGGTAAAAAGCGCAGTGATGCCGTCTGGAAGTCCAACAACGATGGCGGCTGCTACACCTACTACTGCTGCTGCTGCTGCTGCTGCTAACAACACTGCCAGACCTGCTACGTCTAGTCCTGCGGCTGCTGTTCCTGGATCAAGGACTACATTGCAACAAGCAGCATCTGGACAAGCCGCTCCTGTCAGTCAAGGAAACACTGCGACTCCTGCGGCTGCACCTAGCGCAGCGACTGGTGGTGCTACACCTACCCCTACTGCCGCTCCTAGTGGCAATGGAAGTTACACCCTCAATCTGGTTCGAAAGAAAGAATCTCAAGCATGTACACTTTCAGAGTATAGTATTTCTGGGACAAACATCAGAGGTTACTGTCTAGAAAATCCTGGTCCTTCTACAACCAAGTCCGGACAAAGGAAACGGATTCCAGCAGGATCATACGTACTGACTTGGCACAATGGATCACGATTTAAAAATGTTCCAAAACTCAGCAATTCAAATGTATCCGTCAATCGGGCAATTCTGATTCACAAGGGGAACAAACCAGCCCATACAGACGGATGTTTGCTCCTAGGGAAGACCGTTGGGGATAACTCCATTGGGGGCAGTGCAGACGCTATCAATGAGGTATATGCTTTCTTAAAGAAAGTGGGTATTTCTAATGTCTCACTTGTAATTAGTGAGCAATATGGTGGACAGATGTCGACTTCTGCTGCTGCTATTCCGGCTGCTGCTAATCGTTCAGGTGCTGCTACGTCTAGTCCTGCGGCTGCTGTTCCTGGATCAAGAGCTGCATTGCAACAAGCAGCATCTGGACAAGCCGCTCCTGTCAGTCAAGGAAACACTGCGACTCCTGCGGCTAAGACTGCTGTAAATGCAATTTCTACCGCGGTAGGCAATTATACTGGGTCTAACGTCACAGGCACAGCAGCAGCTGCTACTACAGGCACAGCAGTAGGAGGGGAGCTAAACGATAAAGCGCCTAAGAACACCGAGGAACACGAAAAGATCATCGTCGAGGCCGCAATGAAATACGGCATCACTGATCCAAATGAAATCCGGATGTTCCTAGCGCAATGTGCTCAAGAGTCTGGTTGGTTTAAGCAAACCAAAGAACTTGGGGGGCCTAGTTATTGGAAGATGTATGAAGGCAAAAAGGGACTTGGGAATACGCAACCTGGGGACGGTGTAAAATACCCCGGTCGTGGCTACATTCAGGTTACTGGTCGTTACAACTACCAGAAATTTGCTGATGCATCTGGTCTCGATGTCATGAACAACCCTGACATGGTCTCCAATAGTCCTGCACTATCTGCCGAAATTTCTGCATTTTGGTGGAAAAGCGCAGGGAAACGAATCAAGGATAAGGCGATTGCAGGTGACGTTGCTGGAACTACAAAAGTCATCAATCCTGGCATGTTGGGACTTGAAAACCGCATCAAGAACTTTAAACACTATCTTGCCAAGTATCCGACTGCTGCAAGTGTTGCGGCGATTACTGGGAAGAGCAGTGGGGGTTCAGGTGCTACTCCTGCTGCTGGGACTGGAGCTGGAGCTGCTACTCCTGCTGCCTCCAACCCAGCAGCAGCTGTTGCTGGATCAAAAGCTGCGTTACAGCAAGCAACTTCTGGAGGTGGGACACCACTAAGTAACTCACCTGCGGTAACGACAGCTGGTGTAGGGGCATTGTCCGGCGCGGGCGCAACTCCCATTGGTCAAAATGCTGATCTAAAAATCAGTAACCGCTCCGCTCCTTGGATGGATGCTGCAAATGCAGAGCTTGGTGTTAATGAAGGAAATAACCCAAGTCGTATTGCAGAGTACCACAGCGCAACTCCCATTAAGGCTGGTGCCAGTACGCCATGGTGCGCATCTTTCATTAACTGGTGCTTAAAGAAAGTGGGCATGAAAGGATCTGGTTCTGCTGCTGCTGCTTCATTCATGAAATTCGGAACACCGATACCTGCTGGTCAACCCATACCCTTTGGTGCTATCGTCGTTGTTAAAGTCAGTAATACCGGATCTGGCAATCATGTATTCTTCAGTACTGGAGAGAGTAATGGTCGAGTCAATGGTGTTGGTGGCAATCAAGGGGGAGCTAAACAATCTGGAGGTGGGGTGACAAAGACCTCATTCCCTAGAGATAAGGTTCGAACAGCAGTGATGCCGTCTGGAAATCCTTCTCCGATGACCGTGGCATCACAGGGAGCGCCCAGTGCAGCTCCTACAGGAAGTAGCCCAGCAACCAATACTTCGACTCCAAGTAAGAACACAACGACAGGAGGAATCATTCCTAGTGGATCTACTTCAAGTGCCTCATCGGCAACTGGCAGTAGTGCAACAGGAGATGCGGTCAGTACCGGCACTGGTCAAATGAATCGTCCGCAAAAGATGGCGGCATATGCGGCCAGTAAAGCTCTTTCTAAGTCATCGGGGTATTGTGCAAAATACGTATCTAATGCAATGGAACATGCGGGATACAAGATCGGTAGGGGGAACGCAAATACCTACATTGAGAAATGCTTGGTACCTGCTGGCTTCAAGAAGATCCCATGGGGAACAGCTCCATCAACAGGGGATATCGTAAATTGGTCTGGTGTACCTGCACACAAATGGGGACACGTCCAAATCTGGACAGGTAGGGCTTGGGTATCCGATTTTACCCAGAGAACCATTAAACCATGGAGCAATGATGGAGGTTCTACTCCTACGCATTGGCGTGATGGTGAGCACATGGGCGGTTCTGCCGCCATTCCGTTAGGAACAAATGGTGCGGCGGATACCCGAACTGCGGCAACGCCGACAACGAGCAACCAACCTGTTACCGGTAGTCAACCAACCAGAACACCGGGATCGGTCCCAACGGACGTCAGCGGTGCGAATCCTGGTTTGAACCAGACTGCTTCCAATGCTAACCTTGAACAGCAACGCGCACAGCAAGCCATTGGGGCGGCAGCAACAGCGCAACTCCAACAGCAACAGCTTGGTGAAATGGTGAAGATGAACACTAACCTTAGCGCCATTCATTCATTGATGAAAGAAATGGCGTCTAAGTACAACCCTAGTGCCAGCACCGATAAAGCAGATAATCCATCTCCAAAGGATTCTCAAGGAATGGACAATGTGCTTGACAAGAACAGTGCTCCAAAAGAAGGACCGGGAGGCTTTAACAAACCCGATCGTGCATTTGGCAGACCTGTTGTTGACTTTAGTCAGTAAACCCCAAAGAAGGACGGCAGTGCCGTCCTTCTTTTATGATTTGTGTTTTAGGAGTATAGACCATGGCTATTCCGTTTTTAAAAGACGATCCATCCCAAGAAATTAAAGATAGCGACTGGATCTTAAACATCTTTAACTTATCCCAAGGTGAAGTCGATGAGTCCATTCGTTTCTGGGCAACCTTTAGTGGATCGCTACAACGCGTAACTGACACCAGTTTGGGCGGGAACATTGTACTTAACCCATTGCCTGGTTTTAACCCTATTGCAGATCCTTGTTTAGGTTCGATGAACCAAGGCCACAATCCAACCAATGCGGGCAAACAAGACGACATTGTTAGTATTGAAAAAGACTTGGGTTTGGGTGCGTACTATTGTCAAGCCTACGAAGAGAACATGCAGATTGTCCGGATGCAGTTTGGACATATTCGATTCAAAGGCTTATTGTCATTCTTAGGTGGCATGTATAGCGGTAACGCTGGTCTTCTAGCACGACATGGACGTACAGGATTTGCATATTGGGTTGCTAAAAGTGCTGTTACATTGGTGACCTTGCCATTACAGGCAGTGGTGTTTGCTTGTAAGAGTGCCCTGTTTCTGATGAACCGTCCCAGTGCTGCATTTGCATATCTTCAGCCGTCCATGGGACCTTATTGGAATCGCGTGACGTTGATCATGAACTTGTTCACAACGTACCTTGAGATTACGCCTGCGACATTTAGAAATACCGACCATACTGAGATTAAACTCGAAGACGGAACGGTAATCAAACTTGATGAGATTGAATCTTCTGACGATGATGTTTTAGCAGAGTATGCCAGTAAGTTTGCTGGTGACATCTTCAGAAAAAGTGGTGGTATTGACATGTACCTTGTGGCCAATAAAGCACAACGTATGTTCAATGCTCAATCGGAGAAGTTCCGAACAATTGCTGAGAAAGCCACGAGTGTTAGTGACTACAAAGCAAAATTATACAAGGCATTGATGGAAGAGAAGATTTCCCCTAATGCTGGAGAACGAGTAGACCTTCCTACTTACCTTGGTCGTTTCCACAACAGTATTTACGGGAACATGTTAAAGGCAGATATCGTAGACGCTGCTGGTGACATTAGCAGTGCTGATATTTCTGATGTATCGAATAATACCGCTGTTACTACACAAGCCGCAACTGCAACGCCTGCTGCTGTCGCTGCTACAAATACGCCAACGGTAGATCCTGCAACTGGAGCGGCTGCTCCTACTACCGCAACACCGGCTGTTGACCCAAACAATCCAGAACAAGCGGCCGCTGCTGCGCCTGCCGAAGGAAGTGGAGCAGTCAGTGTTATTGATGACACGGCAGAGCAGAGTTTTATTACTAAGTGGACTAAAAGTATTGAGGGGACATGGAAAGCAGTAAAAGGTTGGGCGAGTGACGGTGCTGATTATTTCGAGGCCGACTTGAAAGGCGGTTCTCAATTCGTTTGCTATCGCGTAGACTATCAACCCGAAACCAGTTATGAGTTTAGTAGCTCAACCACAGAAAGCGGTATTGCGTCAACCTTAAATGGATTCTCTAAAGGTTTTGCGTCAAAGATCTTTTCCTTCTCTGGCGGTAATACCGGTATCCCTATTGTCGATGATGTTAAGACTGCCATCACCGGTGTCATCATGGGTACCCTTGACGCCGTACATTTGGGTGGCCTTTATGCTATGATGGGGCTTGCAAATGTCGATATTCCGCAACATTGGGAAGACTCGGTTGCAACGTTTCCAAGTATGCGATATTCTATGACACTAAGTGCGGTAGGTGGCGATTCATTGTCATTGGCGGTGTCTATCTACGCTCAATTGGCAACACTCCTAGCGGGTTTCTTACCGCAATCTACAGGGGGCGCTACTTACACTGCACCAATGTATTGCATGGTGTACGAGCAAGGTCGCAATATTTCTCGCTTGGCAATTCCAGAATCTTTGACCATTAAATTAGGTGCGGGTTCTTTGGGATTTAACCGAGAAGAAAGACCATTGACTGTTGTTGTGGATTTCTCGTTTAAAGATTTGAGTTCTATTCTACACGCGCCAGTGTCTTCAGGGTTTAACATCTTAAGTCCACAAGACACCGTCTTTAACTCTGATTCAAAATTTAACGACTTTGCAGGAGCAATCACTGGTTTGTCATTCTCACAAATGGCATATCCAACAAAAAGAGCGAGACTGGCGATGTCGGCTCAGGCACTAAACTACGATTCTTGGGCATCGGCAAGTCACTGGTCAAATACGATTGGTAACTTAGAGACCGCTCAAGCCCTTGCTGCGTTGTTTGTTAATGACAGCATACGAACGAGAAGCTTCTAGGAGAATGCAATGGCGAATATCACATTGTCATCGTCCATTAATGGCGATAAACCCGTTGACCAAACACGAGTGCATGGATGTCGGTATTTTGGCTTACATGTACTTGGAAGTCCCGGAACTACCGTGGAGGTTTGGGGTACGGTTGATGCTCGTTTGATTGACTGGTATCTCATCTCGGTGATGACGGTAGATCCTGATAAGACGGAATTGGTTGACCAAAAAGAGGCCTATATGTACGCCATTCGTTATCAGTTTGTTGATAGCGGCGGTCAGATTCTTGCCACTATTCCATTAGGGGCTTCGTTTCATTTACATGGAGCAAACTAAATGGCAGTGGTTAGCTTAGTTGGTCGTTCGGTCATGAAGCAGGTTTCTACTGGCGGAAGTTCTGGACAGATATCTGGTCTAGTAAGTCGAATGGTATCCTTAAATGGGCGTAGTCAGTTAATTTCTTTGGGCAGTATTGGTTTATCTAATGTTGTCTCTGTTTTAACAAAAGATTCAAATGGTGTTTTTTGCGAATTGTCAGTTACACAAGTAGCTGGCAGTATACTCGTCAAATCCGAATCGGATATGACGGGATTTGTCGTTGTGATAGTTGGCGTGGCAATAGAGGCGTAAAGGAATTACGTTACTCCACGTTGGCTATCGCTGATAGAAGGTGATGTAAAATGACTAAGAAGGTCTATACCAATCTTGACTTTAACAACATTGGGCAGTTGTTAAACGTTCGTACACAGAACGTCACCACTGCGCAACGTCAGGCACTCGCACTGACACTGGACACATCAAACGAAGGTTTGGTTGTTTGGGATACCACCAATAAGCGCGAATACTGCTGGAATGGCACTCAATTCGTCCAACAGGCGGAAGTAAACGGCTCGGTAGTATTCAAGGGAACTGTTGACCCGACTGAACAAGATGGTGGAGATAGCCAACTTGAGGCCGTAGTTGGTTACGAGTATGTCGTAATCGAAGCCGGTTTTGTAACTAAGCCTGATGTGACGTTTGAACCAAGCAGTGAAGTAGAACGCGGCGACCGTATTTTGTTTGTAAGTCCTACATTGGCATACATTCAACAACGCAACGACGTGTACGCTTCTGAGACAGTAGCTGGCAACGTATTGCTTGCCACTGATTCGGACATCCTCAATGGCATTGGTGAAAGCGTAGTAACCTCGTCGGCTGTAGGTCGTCTGGCGCTTGTCCGTCAGTACAATACCTCAACCGCCGTGACAACCGAGACTGCAAATGGCTTCTCTGCGACCATTAACCATGGTCTAAACCTGAGAAACAAAGACAGCTATCAAATCAACGTGGTCGTTAACGGCAGTCAAGTCCAAATGGACGTCGACAGTGTTGATGCCGATACGCTGACTATCAGCTCGCTTGTTTCAATTGCTGAAGTATTTGTCACCGTATCGGGTGCCAGTGCGTAGCTTATCATCTAACTGACTGGCGGTGTTCGCACCGCCACTTCTTGGAGGACAGTAATGTCAGATGTTTTTTCTAAAGGCGTTCAGGTTCCGACCTTGGCTGCCAACGCTACTGTTCCTCCAGCTTCCTTGCCGGGTTTTGCCCGGCTGGTTGTTCGTGGTACGACGTTATACCTAATAGATTCAACGGGGACTACTTTCTCAGTTGGACCAGTAGAGATTGTAGATGGCGAGTATACATTTGGACAAAACAATCCCGCATCTCCTGTAAATGGAGAGGTGGTTTTATATGCCGACAACTATGCTGGAAAGACGATGTTGGCACAAAAGAATCAGTTTGGCAGGGTGATGCTGGACAGGTGTTAGTTACGTATAGTCCGGTCAACGATGAACCCTACCAGACATGGACACGTCCAATCACAGAGTTCATCGAGAAGTTCAAACTAGAAGTTGACAACAGTTGTCTTCGTAGTCAATTTCGAACCTTCTACACGGGAGATCCAAAATGAGTAACAAAGAACACGTTATACGGTATCAACGTTTCTTGAATAGCAAAGGCGTTGCACCAAAGATCGTCGAAGATGGCGACTTTGGTCTGATGACTACCGCTGCCACCTACCTCGCCTTTGCCCAAAAGAATGCTGCTAAAGCGACAATGACAAACATCAGTGAGTTATCTAAGTCGCTTGGTGAAGTCAACAACACGCGTGTTATGGCGGTGTATCAAGTTGAGACCAGCGGTAGTGCATGGCAGAATGATGGTCTTCCAAAGATATTGTGGGAGCGTCACTACTTCCATCGTCTAAGCAAAGGGATTGCAGGGACGACATGGTTCTCCAACTCCAAAGCAGGTGACTACACACTCGATCAAGACAAAGATGGTAAAAACGATTCTTGGGAGAAACTCTGCGCTGCTGGTCGCGTTGATATCATGGCGGCTTTCCAATCGTTTAGTATGTCTGGCTTCCAGATCATGGGCGACCACTATGAAGCACTGGGATACAAAGACCCATGGGAGATGCTATGGGATGTTGCTCAAGATGAAGGGGCACACTACAAACTCATGGTGGGTTGGATTAAGATTAACAAAGCTGTCAAGCATCTTAACGCCATGAACATCACCCCTGCAAGTTGCGAAGGGTTTGCACGTTTCTGGAATGGTAAGGGCTTCGCTGTCAAAGGCTATCACATCAAGCTTGCTAATGCCGTAAAGTCACTTTCGCTGATTCACGGTAAAGTATAGTCCTCTTGGTTGTCCCTGTCGAATTGTCGACAGGGATATATTATCACTATGCACGTCACACAGGAGTAACGTATGAGCGGATATGTTTTTGACGACAACGACAATCATTATGCCCTATCGTGCGTACACCAGAAAATACTGCAACATTGCGATATTCCTGCTGGTGAGCTAATTGGTCTTGTGATGTCGAGTATGTTGATTCCGTCAACAACCGAAACATTGGTTGACAACATAAAAGTGGTTCTTCAAGACTACGGGATTGATTGCGACCATAGCGCATACGGAAATCTCCTTAAAGACATTCTGTTATACTGCGATATGTATCGTTATCAAACACGAGGCATCCACATTAGCACCGACCACGATTTTACCACCCACACCACTGATGACTGCGCACTGTTGTGCGTAGAGGAGAACGTTAATGTCCACTGCAAACGAGCTTTACGAGAAGAAGATCAAGATTGACTTTTCGGGCTACCGAATCTCAATTGATCAAACCACTGTTGCTGCATACTCTAGAACAGGAGTAGATAGCATTCCACTGGCCAAGTCTCCTATTGGTGATCCAACATCAACGTCAATTTACTATATCCCACCACTCACCAGAACCGGAAACGGTACGATGGTTTCTCGAAAAGAACGCTATCCTTCCCTATCCTCTCCGTTCATTCGCGCCACAGAGGTTGTTGCCGCAAGACTCGGCGAGGAGACCATGTCAGATGAATTGGTTGAGAAGGTTAAACGGCTTACTGAAGACTTAAAGGACGCCAACAAGAAACCGTTGCACGTTGACGATCTATCGTACATGCCGCGCACTGACTTAAAGACGGCAAAGTCAATTGTGCAAATCCTTAAGAGTTGTTACGTTGACTTTATCATCGGTGATGTACTGGATCAAGCACTAGATCAAGCTGCTGCGATCTATGCGGACTTCTTCCCAGACACTACGGATTTTCAAACCGATCTGGACTCCGTCTATCAGGTCGACATCAATCTGTTTTGTGGGATGTTAAAAGAAGGACGGGTAACTGAAGTAGGCATTCGTATCATTGGTAACGATGGTGTCCAACAAGCAGCACATTCAACAAATAGTGAGTATGGTCTTGAGCCAATTGCAATCTGGTGTCCTCGTTACTCGAAGGCATTTCTAGATATCGTTTCTGGTTCAAGTAAGATAACCTATGCACTGCTTGGTTACTTTGATCGGGTGACAGGCATCCCTGCGTTTGATGTGATTCGGGTAAACAACGATAAGCACCTCTGGCTGTCGTCAGGATCAAACGTTGCGATCTGTAGTCTTAAGTCGTTGATCTCTGATGTACTTAGCCACAGTTACGATGAGATGTTATTGCAGTACCTGAAACAATATCAACGTGTTCCAGTAGCAACTACTCCAACCGATGACTTTGATATTGAGAATGCACTGGCGTCAGATCTACAAGATGGTGTTCGCTATGTTGCATTGTCACTTGATGCATCAGAAGTATGGGTGAGTAGTTTCATCTAACCAACTGGAGGGAGGGATTTCCCCTCCCTCCAAAAGGGAGTTATTATGCCAAGTCCCGAAGAGACATTCATTGTTAAGAATCCCTTGATTTGTGGTCGAAAGATCAAGCGCAAACTTAATATTCTTGAACAAGACCTCAACCGAATGGGATGGGATATTCTTTCTGTAGACGTTCCAAATGTTGTATCTAACGACCCTGATGATTTGTGTTCGTGGGATGATGTGGTTACCGACCTCATTCAATTCTACATGGATGTTTTAAAGTTCTTCTACTGTCTCCCTGCCGACCATGACTATCATGGGACACTGTTGGACTTCGCAACGGATTTTCTAATAGATCGCTACTGGGACATCCAATACGAGTGTGGCGGAATATTGTTCAACTATGTCAACGATGGTGCTCCTGGCGAAGACACCAGTGGTATTTTACTGCGCTCATTATTCGAACTGCTTGTTGAATACGGTAGTCGGACGTTCTTTCAAAAAGACAGTCCAATTGATACCGAACAATTGGGCTATGATCGTACTGGATACATATCGGCTCAACTCCCTATTAACCCTTACATCTGGCAGTACTTTGATGACGACAATCTCATCATTGTTATCGAGAGACAATGGGAGAAATTAGGATTAATCTACGACGATCGTTCGAGTGAATTGCAAGAAGACTTTGCACGAGATATGTCTCGCTATGGACATAGTCGGCACGACCAAGATGTTGAAGAATCGTCTTGGTACACCCAACAGTTTGATGAGGAGATTGACGAATATTGTGGAAGTGCTTCAAAGGTCAAGGACTTCTATTTCAAGGTCATTGACAAACTAACCACGCCAAGCTCAACCCTTCACTACAGTAACATCATCAACATCCTAAACGATTCTCCTCGGTGTCGTTGTGGGTATGATGGTGACCGTTGTATTCAGTCTGTCCTTAAACATGTCTCAAACGAATTGGTCTTAATGATTGATTCTGTCTGATCCCATGAATGTTTAAGGATATATTATCGTATTGGAACACTGCGATTAATTTTACCCACGCAGTAGATCTAATGAGCATAACGCTCTTATTCAACCCACGGAGTAATACCCACATGTCAAACGTAATCGTTCCTGCACATATTCGTTCAATGATTGACAAGTTGAACCAACACAGCAGCGATGTACCTGCTGCTGGTGGCAAGGTATCTATTGATGACGCAGCACTGTCTGCGGTCATGCCAGACGACCTATCCGTTGATCAAGTCAATCGTGCCACCGGTTTTGTTGCCGACCTTGGTGTGGCACTTGAAGCGATGCTGGCCGAGAAAGCCGCACCAGTAGCTGCTGCTGCCAAAGACGATCCGAAATGGGAATGTCGCGCAGAAATGCCAGTGAGCGACAACGCCAATGTAAGCGCTCACTTCCGTGCCCGTACAACACGCGGTGATACAACCACCTATGGCAACACACGGTCTAGTGTGACCATTTCAAGCAACGAAGACCACAATGCGATTCGTGACTCTGTGGCAGCAATGGTACAATCTTACTTCTAAGGTTGTACTGGTGGGAAGACGTAATTGTCTTCCCCTATTATTTTTTATCTTTTTTTACTGCGAGAAGCATCATGACTGAACAAAACCTGCGCCACGTACACGTCCCAATGATTGAAGACGTTGGTATGAAAGACAAGACTCCTGAAGATGCCATGCACGTTGACCGTGTGTTCTTGAACCGCTTGTTCGAACTCGACGATCACTTCAAGAATGGACGGATCAGCGAAAGCACCCACGATCAAGAAATCGAGCGCACCAAGCAGATGATTGGTAAGGATCAACATCTCTCCAAGATCATTGATCAACTTCATCAGAAGCAAGACGAGATTGTATCAGAAAACCCAGATGTCATCTACGTCAACCCGGATGACACTGCCTCAAGTGAAGCACTGCGGTTGCGTCAAGTGATCACTGGTTTGATCGACACCATGTCTCCAGAAATGAAAGTCTTGCCTACCATTCGTGCAATGAAGAGTACGGTAGATAGTCTTGCTCATCGCGTCCTTGGTCTTGAGGCGGCACAGGTCAAAGTCAAGCGTCGATTAGCTACTGAAGACTATCTAAGAGACAATCGTTTCCAAGAAGTCTACAATGGCATCGTTGAAGCAGACATTCATTGTTCAACCAAGAAACATCGCATAGAAGCCGCTAAGACGCATCCAACGACTGAGGGGTGGAACTACACTGCTCTTCCTCCAAACATCGAAGGGGACGTTCGTATTCGCTTCTACGAGGTGGTTACACTAGAAGGACTGTTGAATGTCACAGTTACTGCGGGCTTCTCAATCGAACCCAACTATCATGCAGATGAAGTAACGGGCAAGACCTATCAAACTATCTCAGTGCAATACGACCGTGACTGTTTGTTTGTGGTTGATCAACGTCTGCGCCGTATCTCTGCAAGCTCAATCATTTGCTGGCGCGAAGCTCTGACTGCTGATGTCATGAATGAAGGTGGGAAGTATAGTGTCTCTGAAGGACACATGAATCAGATGATCACTGAGTTCTTGGCACTGGTTAAACAATCTCGACAACAGCAACAAGAACGCGAAAGCGCCTTGATTCTGCCTGAAAGCGCCAAAGGCAAATTGATTGTCTAATCGTCCTTGATTCAAGTAAAGTCTGGCTTCGGTCAGACTTTATTATGAACTCCCTTTATTTTTTTTGTCGAGGAAACTATGGCAAAGCTATCACATGGCGCATTTAAAATCGCCAGTATTGAGAATGCATTCATTGCAATGATGAGTGCACGACTTGCACAAATCTTATCCATCGCAATTCCTGACGGCAAAGTAGCTGTTGGTACTGTTAGTTCTGAAATTGACCCCGATTATCGTTTTTCATGGGCTGTAATTAACTCTCGAGAAACGGCAATGGCAAAAGAAATCATCACTGAGTTTGTCAACGGTAATGATCGTTGTATCAGTAGTGTTGGTGTCGTCCGGATGATGGACGATATGGTCACACCCGTTGGCGGGTTGATTGGTGGACAAAAGATTACCCGAAATGACTTTTTACTTGCGCCACTTGGGGAGGTGATTGATGCTACCGAAAATCTTAGCTTCTTTGCAACTAGTACCACAAGAGACTTCTCGGGTTTACAATACACGCAAATACAAGACTACAAGTACTGATGACTATTTGTTCTGTCAGTTGATGAATAGTGAACTACTGGTATTTGAACCTAACGAAACATTATCGAGACGACTTGATGTCCCTAAGAAGTGGTCTGCGGAACTGATGATTTTGTTTAGGCCAGTTATTCAAGATGGTGCGTTCGTTGACTGTTCGAGGTTGATTGAACACGGGACAATTGTTTCGACAGGTAAGATTCCAATCAAGAAGTTTTTATTGGAAGTGGAAAAAGAAATACAACGACAAATTGTCGTTAACGTTCCATTTGGAATCATCTGTCACATCAAAAGATATTCGGTGCATAAACCACAGGGGCATTAGCCCCTGTGGTTTGTTTTTATGCCATCACACGAAGTTGATTAACCAATGGGATACCCAAACGACGAATATCCACTGTAGTAGTGGTTACCTTGTTAATGTACTGTGTTCCAAGTACGCTATAAGCAAAACGACCATCAAACTTCTCGTTCATCTTGATTTCGAGTCGTCTGACAATCTCCTCATCTGTGGCACCAGGTGTATTGACGTTCTGCCCAACCATGTCGGCAAAGATGCCAAGATAGATGTGCATGATCTCCGCAGCCAGATAAGATCTCATCACGTCCTGCGCCTCTTCTCCTAACCGACGCAGTTGCAGGTGTGCAGGATAGTAGAACGCCGTCTGTGAGTAAGCCATGGCGTAATTGACTCCTAGGTCGTGCAGATAGTCCGCATCACCCTCATTGTCAACTTCTCCCCAAGAAAGATAGAACTCTCTTGGTTTTACGTTAGGATTAGACAAGGAACGATCAGAATCCCACTTAACCCCGCCAATGTAGTCCTCTACCATTGACATAAAGTCAACCGCCATGGGCAGGATGGGGTGATCCTCTGTCTTTTGGTAAGTCCCTTTGATGACAACGACACCATCTGGTGCACCTTCGTCTAAGAACTTTTGATAGAGTTCTTCTGTTCTGGCCGCCTCGTCGTAGTCGTTGGGGTCGAGATATGAAAACGTTTGTGGCATGAATATCTCCTATTTGTTTACGGAACAATATCACCTTGACCCAGACAGAAACAATAGTTGGTTACAGCTTGTGGCCGATCAATAAAGAACGTGGTGTTTGTCTGTAACGGGTCGTACCATGTGACTTCTGCATATGGGATAGAAGAATAACTAGAGTAGAACATAACCCGACTGTATGGTTCAGCTCCAGTGTTGGCTAGCGTTGTAAACTTTCCTCCTAGTCCCATAGGAGCCAACGTATACGAAAGCCCAGTAAATTCTTGGTATATCACTTCATTAGCCACATCGTCATAGGCAATGGGTAATGTAACAGTTACTGGAACTCCCAGTGATACCGCACCTGGTTCTCCGCTATAGATGCTAAGATTGGTGTTGTAGAAATTGATCGTGAGGAGGGACACATAACTGTCGTTAGTGATCATCAGAAGTCCGTTTTTGATACTTGCCAACAATGGCATTGTATAGAATGACGAGTACCTATTGTAAAGTGCCGTCCGCTGATTGATTAAATCACAGAGTTCTTGAAGTGTACTTCCCGCAGGTATCAGAACATGGGTACGGTCTGGCGGCATTTTACTCAAAGGATCTGTTGTAGATACACCCACTGTACTCAGAGTATAGTACATGTCCTTTTGGGGATCGTTTACAGAAAACTCTTCTAAGTAAAAAACGTTCTGATGCGAGTAGAGTGGTGTGGTATGAGTAGTCATTGTTTCTACGTTAAACCCATAACTTCCGTCACCATAGTCGATGAACGATGATGCAGTCGAAGGTACCGTATCCACATAGGTAATAAAGTCTTGTTGTGTGCTTGGATCTATACCCGACAAACGGAACTGCAAGTGATACGGGACATTCGGTCGGGTAAGATCAGTAAAGTAAGGGAAATGGAGTTCATCGCCAATGATTTGAAACTTTGGCATATTTGCTATAGTAGGACCTATTGCTCTAAACGTGTCAGTAAAATCAGGGGAGATCTCCACCAGTCTTCCATTGTAGTGTATCTGAATTCTTACACCGGCACTTGGGTTTTCTGCAGCAATTGTTCTTAGTGCCGACAGATTAAATATTGGGTGACGTTGTGGGATGTTAAATGGACCATCGACAATGTAAGGTGATGGTGCAGGATTGTTTAGGTTTATAGTAACCAGATCTGAAATGATGGAAGGAAATCCTTGGACACATAGGTCATCCCACTGGCCAATCTCCACATCATTAATTGCTATTTTCATGACTGGTACTATAAGCATTGTAGCTGATGAAGGTGATGCGCCGGCGCAACTGATCGGAATAGCCGGGACGTTGGTATTTGCCCATGACTTTAGACACGTACCAAACGCAGTTTTGTTAACGGATGCTCCAGGGACGGAAACAATCGACGGGTTGTTTACTGGAGAACTTGGCTGAGTGGCGTTATATATACCAGTGACATTCAACGAGGAAGTTGTGTCGTTTCGTCGACTGACTCTGAGTTTTGCCGTGGCCGAAACTTCCTGTTTGAGTTTTATGCAGAACGTATATGGTCTGTTGCTTTGTGTTGTATCCGCTGGTACTAAGTTCCCATTTGACTTAGTACGCACTAAATAATCGCTGTATTTTGTCATCGCTTAACTCTCCGCTGGTTGATGTTCCAACATAACGACGTCGAAATCATCAATGTTGTTTAGGGCTTCATACAGTTCTTGGATCGACAAGAACTCCGGAGACGATTGAATCACTCCGTTTAACTCATACTCAAATTTAAAGTTTCCTGTTTGAGTGTTCGACTCGGTCACTGTAAAGATGACTTCGTTGTTAGAGGACGAACAGGAGATGCTAGGCAAAGGTTCTGGTGGGATGACGACAGGTGGGATGACGACAGGTGCTGTTATGGCGATTTCTACAAATGGGTTAAGACACGCACTTAGTGACGTGACTTGATAGTTTGGAGCATCAAGAAACACCAGAGAACCATCCTGATAATAATAGTATCCGTTCTTGAGGGTTTCTTCTGGGTAGATACTGCTATTGTTTGGAGTAACTCGTCCTTCATTAACGACCGGACCCCTAATGGGATATGCATTAAGAGATGGCGATAATGCAGGTTGTTCGTAATCTTGAACAGAGATCGTGATTGGGAACGATCCTCCATCTCTTACTCTCAGACAAAACAAATATTCTTTGTTTGGGTCTGTCGCATCAGATGATACTTGCCACCCTCCTGATACGGCCTCTGTGATGGCATAGTTACTGAGTTTGGTCATGGTCTAAATCCTCTATACATTACTTAAATGGCCTCGGCATCGGGTAAGTCTCTTGATAATAAGACCACCTCAATTCCGCTCTGTGATAAGAGATACTCGTAGAGTTGCTGGATCGTCCCAGTGTACGCTACGTCTCCTTCTGACTGACCTCCCAATGTAACGGTGAACATTGGACCCGGTTCTGGATTCAGATCGGTTAAAGAGAATGCGACCTCGTCCTCGCCGCCTTCGCAAAAAATCCCACCGTCAGGATCTGTTGGGCGACCGGTCAAGTCGGGGAACGGGACACCTGGATTAAGACAGGCGCTAAATTCACGCGCTGCTTTTATTGTTGGGTCACCAATGTCAATAAGCTCCTTTGGTACAATTGACGTATTGTTTTTGTACGTTAACTTCTCTGTGATAATATCAATGGTATCTAAAACACCGCTGATTTCAAAGAGAGGAAGTGACTCAATACTGGTATCTTCTCTTTTGATTGTTAAACGAATCTGACTATCTCCTGTCCACTTTAAAGAGATGAAAACTGGAGAAACGTTTAACCAACCGTCGTTTTCCATTAGAGGAGGATTTCGATATGCGCTGGTATCTCCGTATAGGTACTCTTGTATTTTATTCATATTGCCCTCCTGAAAAGTCCCAACCTATTGCTTCCATTCCAGGTATTTCATTCAGCTGGTCTCGAAGGTCAGTTTGGGTTAGTCCGCTTAATGTGGTCTCAACACCGTCTATTTCATACGTCAATTCATACAACTGGTCCAGATCTTCACTAACAATGCTAGCAATTCCAAAGAATAGTTCATCTTCTGCACCAGCACATGAGATTCCAGATGGAGGAGGTGTGATGTCTTCTCCAGAGTAATCAGCAATTGAGTACGCTGAAATTATCAATGTAATTTCTGGTCGTACTTTCTTTAGATTAAACAACCGCAGTTTGGTTCTGATTGAAAACCCTGTGTCGTAGAAAGATCGAAATGGTGCACGAACGGGATCGGCAAGAACCTGTAGACTATCGACAGACAAGAATGCGTTTACTGCTTCATCGTATCTTTGTAGTACGGATAACGGACTAGTTGAATCCACTCCATTATCACCACCAGACAAGAAAAAAGGATTTCCCTCAATCAACATAAACTCAGATGGATTGTCAATCGGGTATGTTGACTGACATAACGTTCCAAATTGATCAGTGTGCCCAACGATGTCGACGTGAGATGGACGATCTATCTCTGTACTTTCCTCTGAGGGCGGATATGTCTCTTCTGCATTAAATATTACTTGCTGAAGAGCCCATACTGAGTTTGAGTAGGTGTGTGTAGTTAACTTGTTGCCGCACCTCTGATTTAGCTCGACAAATACATTGTCTGACGTACCATCTAGAGTACCAATTGCAGTTGCTATTGTGGTTTTCTGGTTGGCATTGCGCTCAATCATTTTAACGACATAAGGAAAACTCTTTGTCGTAAGGTACCGATTGATTTCTTCTGGGGAAAGCGAGTTCTTTGTTCCGTTGTTTGCAGACAACAACTCAAAGCCTATGTCGTTGCCATGTGTCCCATCTTCGTTGTATTGGATGTCAAAGATCGGATAGGTTGTTTTTCTGCCACTTGTCCGCACGATAGCCGAACCAACGTCAGTTGGTTCTGTCACTACGAAGTAATAACCATAAGAGTCATTATCTTCCATGTCCATCACAATTGATAATCTGGCAATTGCTTTCTTGACACCTTCTACTGGAATGCGAATAAAGTTTGCCACACCGCCATTTGCAAGGTGCATCAACATCGCGGTTACATGGGGGGTATACAATGGATCGGACTTGGAGTCAGAGATCCCATATTTGGTAGATGCTCCAGCGATGTTCGTCACGATGGGACGATAATCACCACGGTCAGCTACAACTAAAAACAGTGGTGTGTGGGACGATTCAGGGAGGTTAATCGCTTCCATAGGCGACGGTGGTGGTTTACTTACACCATCGTATATCAGTCTTGGTCTTGATAACATTTTAATCTCCAGTGACGGTAAATAAACA
>Ga0075464_10000086_pt1 | contig 36341 bp, 36 predicted proteins | sample DEB19_08_DNA_5_FD_75068 | JGI IMG/M metagenome (GOLD analysis project Ga0075464, IMG submission 75068) | Aqueous microbial communities from the Delaware River and Bay under freshwater to marine salinity gradient to study organic matter... | ecosystem: Environmental > Aquatic > Marine > Coastal ...
CCCGCCGCATCTGCAATGGCGCTGCCGCTCATGCCTGAAAAAATCACGCTGACCAAAATATCCACCTGCGCCAGACCGCCGCGCATGCGCCCCACCAAAATGCGGCAAAAGTCAAAAATACGCTCGCTCACCGTGCCCGCATTCATGATGTTGGCGGCAAACACAAACAGCGGCACCGCGAGCAGCACGTAGCTGTTGTACAGGCCATTGCCAATCTGCTCGGCCACCAGACCCACGTCTTGCCCCTTGACCAGCAGGTAGCCAATGCCCGAGGCAATCATGGAAAAGCCAATCGGCATGCGCAGCAGCATGGCGCTGACCAGCACGAGCACCAAAACGATAAGCGCTGTGCTCAAAGCCGCAACTCCGCGTCCAGGCCTTCGCCTTTGGCGGCCCGGCAGATGGCCCAAGCAGCGCGAAACACCAGCGCCACCAGCAAAAACACAAACGGCAAAAACACCCACATGAAGGGCAAGCCCAGCACCGGTGTGCCCTCGCGCTTCATGAAGGTCACATAGTCCCAGGTGGCTGGAATGGCGCACAGCGCCAGCCCGCCAACCATCAAGTTGCCCACAATCTGCATCGCCTGGCGTGTACGCTGGCCAGCGCCGTTCCACAGCAGGTCAAACGCCACGTGTTCGCGCTCGGGCACCACAAAGGCGGCGGCCCACAAAATAATCCACACATACAAAATTACCGCCAGCTCGTCTGTCCAGGCCAGCGGTTTGTTCAAGCCAAAGCGCGCCGTGACCTGAATCACGAAGACCACAAACAATGTCAAAAACAGGCCACCGCCAATCGCGTTGGCGGTTTTTTTAAACCACATCGCTAGATACTTTGTAGCGCTTATTTCGTCGCATTGATGCGTTCAAGCAAGCCTTTGGGCCAGACCTTGGCGTAGTCTGAGTTCAAGTACGCGGTCTGCACCGTTTTGCGAAATGCTTCCACATCCGGTGTGGTCACTTGCAGGCCCTGCTGTTTGAAGAACTCGACCGACTGGGCCTCTTCCTTGATACGGTTGTCGTTGTTGTAGGCGACAGCCAGCTCGGCAGCCGCCTTGACCTTCTGGCGCTGCGCCGCAGTCATGCTGCTCATGGCCTTGTTCGACACGGCAATAAACAGGCTGTCCACCAAATGGCTGGTCAGCACGATCTGTTTGGTCACTTCATAAAACTTGGCGGCACGCACTGTGGGCAGCGGGTTGTCCTGGCCGTCAATGGTGCCGGTTTTCAGGCCCAGGTAGACCTCGCCAAAGGCCAGCGGCGTGGGCGTCACGCCCAGCGCTTCGCCCAAAAACAGCCATTCCTTGCTGCCCGGCATGCGCAGCTTCACGCCTTTTAAGTCAGCCGGGGTTTTGACATTGCGCACCTCCCGCAAATTGACTTGGCGCGTGCCCAGGTAGGCGGTGGCCAGCGGTGTGATGTCCATTTTTTCAGCCACGGTCTTGAACATCTCGGTGCCGATGGGGCCGTTGAACACTTTCTGCTGATGGGCCGGGTCACGAACGATGTAGCCGGCCGTGAAGACTGAAAACTCAGGCACCAGCTTGGCAATGTCAAAGGCCGAGATGGTGGTCAGCTCCAGGTTGCCGCGCGCCATGGCGGCGGGCTCTGCGCCTTGCTTGAAGAGCGAGGCATTCAGGTTGATCTGCACATCAAACTCGCCCGGTGCGCTTTTTTCAAGCGTGTCTTTGAAAACGGTCCACATCTTGGCATGCCAGTCATCCGGCACAGCGGGAGTTGATATGCGCAGCAGAACTTTGGATTGCGCAAAGGCTGCGGGCAGGGCACTTGTCAGCAGTGCGGCTGCGCTGGCGGTCAGCAGGGTTCGGCGGGCAGGTGATGTTTTTGACGGGGCCATGGCGGTCTCCTGAGTTGTTGTTGCGAGCAATTATCATGGAAGCACCCTCAGCCATCCTGTGCCCCTGTACTTGAACCCATGCTAATTTTGCAAGCCAACTGCGACGACGCTTTGCATGCCCACGCCATCGTGCAGCTGCTTGATGCTGACGCACTAGACCCGGCAGGTGGCGGTACGCCGCTCAGTGATTTTGCAAACTACCAGCTCAATCCAGCTCAACCCAGCGCTGGGCGGCGCGCAGTTTTTACAAAAGTGGCTTTGATGGACGGCATGCGCATCAGGCGTAGACTGCTGCCGATGCGTTTACCGATATCGTTCTGTGTTGGTACTGGCTTGCTGGCTGCGTTGCTGCTTGGGCCCCCCGGCGTTGCCTTTGCCGCTGAAGACGCTGCGCCACCCATCTCTTACAAGTTCACCGCCGGGCACTACCAGCTATCGGGCGTCGGCTTGCCTGCTGCTGCTGGCCTGGACGCTAATTTGCGTGCCACCGGCAGCTTTGGCAATGCCTGGCTGGGCTGGTATGGCGCGGCGGCGCAAGACGTCAAACAGGTGCGTGCAGGTTGGGACAGCAGTTACAAGCTGGGGTCGGTGCGCTTCATGCCGTCACTGCAAATCGCCTCGGGCGGCTTTGTCGGCGGCAGTGCCATGGTGGAGACGGGCGACACCTGGTTTGTAGGCGTCGGCGCGGGCCGCACCAACTTGCGCAACTACGCCAATCTGAACTTTGACCCGAACGACGCCTGGATGCTGTCTGGCGGCTACCGCTGGGTGGACAACCAGTCGCTGGCTCTGCAAGTGGTGCGCGACAACCGCCTGAACCCCGACCAGCAAAACATGCACCTGGTGTACCGCGCGCCCGTCAACGGTAACAACCGCCTGACGCTGGACATGCTGCAAAAAAAGGGCTTGGTGGCAGGCTTGCCCATCAACCGATTTGGCTTGTCCGTCGGCTACGACTGGCCACGTTACTTTGTGCGCGTGGCCTGGGACCCACAAGTTAACTTTACCGCGCAAGACATGCTGCGGCTGTCGGTAGGGACGCGGTTTTAAACGGTTCTGCCCAGCGCGCGATGCAGCAGCACCCCCAGCACCGCCCCCACGCATTGCGCCGCCACAAAGCCCAAGGCGCTACCGGGTGCAATACCTGCAAAACTGTTGGACAGCATGCGCCCCAGCACCGCCGCCGGGTTGGCAAATGAGGTGCTGGACGTGAACCAGTACGCCGCACCGATGTAGCAGGCCACCATGCCGGCGGCCTTGCCAGCCGGGGCGCGCAGCACCACCAGAATCAAGCCGCTGGTGGCCACAATCTCACCCAGCCACTGGCCCCAGCCGCCGCGCACCTTGCTGCTGAACTGCAAGACGCTCAGGTCAAACATGGCGTTGGCCAGCCATACGCCGAACATCGCGCCTGTGAGTTGAAATGCTATAAATAAAGTAGCTGCTTGCACGCGAAGATACTGGCCCCCACGCTTTTCACTTCGTGTCATTCGCTGCCCCCCGAGGGGGCTGTTTTTTCCTTGGGGCGGCCCGGCGGAAAAATGTTGGTCCTCAGCCTCTTTCGATGCCCCAAAAAGCACAATCAGCGTCACCAGCGGATTGAAATGCGCGCCACTGACCGGCCCCAGCAGTTCAATCAGCACGTACAGCGCAAACACGGTGGCCAGCGTGTTGGCCAGCAGCGCCACGCCGTTGTTGCCACCGCTCAAATTGACGGCCATGATGCCCGAGCCAATCACCGCACACAGCAACGCAGCGGTGCCGAAAAATTCTGCGAACAGCTGGTTTTTTAACGCTGGCTGGCTCATGCTTTCAAGACTTGGCAAGGTTGCGCGCGGTGGTTTCCAGCATCAGGCGGCTGACGCTGGCGTCTGGAAGGTTGACCAGCAGCTCCAGCCTGCGGCGCAGCGCGTGCAGGCTCTGCCGGAAAGCTTCACGTTTTTGCACATCGTCGCCAGCGATGGCGGACGGATCTTCATAGCCCCAATGCGCCGTGGCGGGCTGGCCGGGCCAGTAGGGGCAGACCTCGCCTGCGGCGTTGTCGCATACGGTAATGACCAGGTTCATCACCGGAGCGTCAGGTTTGGCAAAGTCGTCCCAGCTTTTGCTGTGCAGGCCTTCAGTGGCAATGCCTGCAGACTTCAACACCTCCATGCCAATAGGGTTGGGCTGCTGGTTGTCGCGCGGGCTGCTGCCGGCTGAATAGGCTTTGAAGCGGCCCTTGCCGATGTGGTTGAGCAGTGCCTCGGCCAGGATGCTGCGGGCCGAGTTGTGTGTGCATAAAAACAGGACATTGATGGGTGGGGCTGACATGGTGGGTTCCTTGGAGTTTTTTGATTTGCTATTGATTCAGGAGCTGCTGGCGCATATATCCATTGGTCTGGAGGCCTAAATGACTGTTGAAAAGGGGTAAAAATAGGGTAAAAAGAGGCTAAAAATGGCTAAAAAGTCTTTTTCAGCAGTCCAGGCATTCGGCCAGGCTGCTGGCCTCACACGGCTGGCCCTGGCAGCAATGCGCCGTCAAATACCCAAGCAGGGCGGTCATGTGGTCAAAGCTGGCGCGGTAAATCAGGTTGCGGCCACGCGCCTCGGCACTCACCAGGCCTGAATGCGACAGTTCTTTCAAATGAAACGACAGCGCGCTGGGCGCTACACCCAGTTGCTCGGCCATCACGCCCGGTGTCAGTCCGTCTGGCCCCGCTGCCACCAGCGCCCTGAAGGCGCGCAGCCGTTGGGCCTGCGCCAGCGCAGCCAGCGCTTTGATGGCGGTGGTTTCATCCATCAGCTCGGTGATTGTTTTCATAGTTCAAATATAATTGAAGTATTGAAATAAATCAAGATGGCTCTTACTTTGATGCAACTTCCACACCTCGACCCCGTACTTTTTACCGTTCCGGCGCTGCCAGACGCAACCCAGCCGGGTCACCCGCCACGCATCTTGCTGCTCTATGGTTCAGTCCGCGAACGTTCGTACAGCCGCCTGGCCAGTGAAGAAGCCGCCCGGCTGCTTCAGGCCATGGGCTGCGAAACCAAAACCTTCAACCCCAGCGGTCTGCCGCTGCCCGACGACGCGCCCGACACGCACCCCCAAGTCGCTGAACTGCGCGCGCTGGCCGAGTGGGCCGAAGGCATGGTCTGGACATCGCCCGAGCGTCACGGCGCCATGACCGGCATCATGAAGTCCCAAATCGACTGGATACCGCTGGCGCTCGGCGCCGTGCGGCCCACGCAGGGCAAAACGCTGGCGCTGATGCAAGTCAGCGGCGGCAGCCAGTCGTTCAATGCCGTGAACCAAATGCGCGTACTCGGCCGCTGGATGCGCATGCTCACCATTCCCAACCAATCGTCCATCGCCAAAGCGTTTTTAGAGTTCGACGAAGCAGGCCGCATGCAGCCGTCAGCCTATTACGACCGTGTGGTGGATGTGATGGAAGAGCTGGTCAAGTTCACGCTGCTCACGCGGGGTGCATCGGGCTGGTTGACGGATCGGTATAGCGAGCGCAAAGAAAGCGCTGAAGCTTTGAGTAAGCGGGTGAATCAGCGGGGGATTTAGGCTTTGATGGCTATTTATTCGGCAGTTGATCACGGCCAGGTTGATGAGGCTACCCGATAGGACCTGCAGCCGCCTTTGAATACCTACCGAGGGATCGCAGGGTACGACTCATCACTCTCCACTACAGCTGGTTCATCGGGGTCAAAGGTTCCAGTTAATCCAAATCAGCTGAGCGCACTCAGAACAGCCCCAGGATTGCGCTCAATCACATTTAAAAAAACCAGCGAAGCACCGCTAGGCGAGCGGTCGCCGCGCTCCCAGTGGCGCAGGGTGGCGACTGAAAAGCCAAAGCGGGCGGCAAACTGTTCTTGCGTCAAGCTCAGGCGTTCGCGCAGGGTTGAAACGTCCACGGCATGCGGTTGGTAAAGCTTGACGCCAGCAGGCTTGGCGCCTTTGGATTTGGCATGTACCACAGCCTCTTTCAGGCCTTGCTTGATGCTGTCAAATGCGCTTGTCATATGCGTTCCTTTGTTTAAGTTTTTAGCCAGACTTGGACCAGGAGTTCAACCAGCTCAGCCAGCTCGTTTCGCTCAGCTTTGCTGATGTTTGCCCGCTCGTTTTTGGCAAAAAGAGTCAGCAAATACAGCGGCATTGATTCACTGTGAAAGTAGTAGATCACCCGAACGCCGCCAGATTTGCCTTGTGAGCCTCTACCCCAACGCAATTTGCGTATGCCGCCCGTGCCCTCCACCAAGTCGCCTACCTTGGGGTGCGCAGCCAGATAATTCACGATATCGATTCGCTCTGTAGCACTGAGCAGTTTCTCAACCCTGCGGACGTATTCTGGTAATTCGGCGATTGTCAGCATCTAGAGTATTGTAATCCATTGGATTATTTTCAAAAGACGATTCGAAATGGGTCGCCATTTCTTTAAGGTAAAAAAACGATACCTGTATTTGGCCTTGAAGAAACCAGAAACATCGCGCAGTCTGACATTTAATGCTACTAATTCAGGAGCTGTTGGCGCATATATCCATTGGCTTGGCGGTCTAAAAGACACCTGAAAACAGCGGCCTATAACTTCGTTCGGCCTTCAATCAGCTAGACGACACAGAAGTCTTTTGCACGTCGATAGATCAGGCCAGCTTTGGTGCGGCCCACTGTGTGAGTGCGCTAGACGCTTGGAGGCAGACCAATTTTGTTGGCCATCTTCTTGCCATGCGAGTGCTGATGAAATGCGGGCAACAGTTCGATCAGGTCGTCTGTCGCTAGCGCGGCTTGGTGTCGAAAAAGTTTCCCATCGCAACGGCCGTGGCGGCGATGTGCTCCGTCACCAACGCCGTTGCCAAAACCAAGTCACGGCGCAGCACCGCGTCGGTAATGGCGGCATGTTCGGCCACCACATCGCGCACCTGCGACGCTTTTTCTCGGTGATGCAGGATTCGAATCGTGCGGTAACGCTCCGAATGATCCGCCAACTGACCATGCAGACGCACCAGCCAGTTCGAGCCGCACCCGGAAATCAATGCAACATGGAACGCCCGGTGTCGCTGCTCCCAAAGCTTGGCAGCCTGCACATCGCTGGTATCCAGGGGTAATGGTGTACGCGACAAAAGGTGGTTGGCCGAAACGACCTGCGCCTCCCAGTCTGCACCGCCAAACGCCATGGCTTGCGTCAGTGCGGCAATATCAAGGGCGGTTCGCGCGCGCGTCAGATCCTGCAACTCGGCGAACGAAACCGGAGCCACCATAAAGCCGCGCTGGCCCTCGGCCACCAACAGACCTTCGCTGAGCAGAAGCAGCAAGGCCTCACGCAGCGGGCTCAAGCCGATCCCATAGCGCTTTTGCAGCAGATTCACGCGCAATCGCGTCTCGGGCGCCAAGCTCCCGTTGAGGATGTCATCGCGCAACAGCCGAAACGCCCGTTCAGCCAGTGTCTTGTCGGCAGGCGCACCGAGGGTGTCCTGAGCTTGCACCAAAAGCTTATTGGCGGCTGTAGGTACGGCGGACTTTGTCGTGACGAGTTTATTCATGATAGATTCAATAAATTGTATCAAAAGATAAAATTTATGTTGACTTAAGAAATTTATTTGAATACATTGACCTGTCTTCTCTATTCCCACAAACGTTTGAGACCACCCAGGAGCACTTCATGCAACTTTCCCGCCGCCACCTCCTCGCCCTTGCCGGCTCAGGCGCTGCAACGTCCCTTTCAGTGCCCGCCTTCTCACAGGGCGCCTATCCCAACAAGCCGATCACCATCACGGTGGCCTATCCTGCCGGCGGAGACACCGACGTGCTGGCGCGAATCATTGGCCAAAAGCTGTCGGAACGCCTCGGGGTTCCTGTACTCATAGACAACCGTACAGGGGCGGGTGGAACCATCGGGACTGCTTATGTCGCCAAAGCTGCACCGGATGGCTACACGCTGCTGCTGGCACCCAACACCTTGTCCATCGTGCCGCATGTGCTGAAAGAAGGAACCGGCTCTCGCTACGACGCAGTCAATGACTTCACGCCCATCATCCAGTTGGCCAGCCAGTCATTGTTCGTGATTGTCACCACCGCTTCTGGTGTGACCAACATGAAAGAACTGGTGGCCGCGGTGAAGTCCGGGAAGATCAAGTCGTATGCCAGTCCCGGCAACGGTTCTCCGATGCACATCCTTGCGGAACTGTTCAACAAGTCAGCCGGCATCAAGATCGAACAGATCCCTTACCGCGGAAGTGTGCCCGCGGTCGCAGACATGATCGGCGGCCAAGTACCCATGATGTACGGAACGCTCGGTCCAGCTTCGCAACACATCGCGACGGGCAGGTTGGCGGTGCTGGCCGTTGCCGACCCGCAGCGTTCACCCTTCATGCCCAAGGTGCCCACGCTGATTGAGCAAGGCTTCAAGGATTCCGACTTGGGGGCGTGGCAAGCCCTGCTCGGTCCCAAGGGCATGCCGGCCGATGCGGTGAAACTGCTCAACACCCATTGCAATGAAATTCTCAAGATGCCCGATGTTGCTGCAAAGATGAATGCGCTTTCGGCGTCCCCAGTTGGAGGGGATCCCGACAAACTGGGCAAATTGGTCGCGAGCGATTACGCGCGTTACGGCAAGGTGGTCAAGGAGTTCGGCATTCAGGCCGACTGAAGCTGTTACCCCTTGCAACGCACCCATCTTCATGCAGACATCCACCACTTTTGACAAGCCGGTTGCATTCGTCACCGGCGCTGCGCAGGGCATTGGCCTTGCAACGGCCAGCCGTTTGGCCTCAGACGGCTTTCGCGTGGTGGCCATGGACAGAAACGCCAGCCGGCTCGAAGAGGCGGTTGCAGCGTTGACGGCGAAGGCGCTGGACGTGACCGCCGCTGTCGTGGACGTCTGCAACCGGGCCTCGGTCGTGGCTGCGCTTGATGCGCAGCCACGCGTGGATGCTATGGTCTGCGCCGCCGGCATCTATAACGATGCACAGTTGCTGGATCTGACCGAGGACGCCTTTCGCACCATGCTGGAAGTCAACGTGATTGGCACCTTCATTCCCGCGCAGGAGGCGGCGCGCCGTATGAAACCAGGTGGGCGCATCGTCACGATTTCTTCTCGTGGCGCGCTTGGCGGTACCCGGTTCGCCCACTATGTGGCATCGAAGGCCGCAGTGATAGGACTGACACGCGCGATGGCGATGGAACTGCGCAGTCGACAGATCGCCGTCAACTCGGTGGCACCGGGTTTTACCGACACACCCATGACACGCTCTGCACCGGCGGTGATGTTTGCTGCCTGGGAGGAACTCGAGCCCGGGGGCAAGGCCGCAACGCCAGACATCATTGCGAACTCCATCGCGTTCCTGGCGTCTGCCTCGACCCAGTTCATCACCGGCCAGACTCTCTTCGTGGATGGCGGAAAGTCGCTGGGCGGCCTGAGCATTTGAATAACCGTCCACACCTGCAGTTCGCAGGGGACGTCAGGGACCTAACGATATGACAACACTGATCACGGGGGCTGGCATCATTGGTTGCCATACGGCGCGTCTGCTGGCTGAAAGGGGCGTGCGCTCCATCCTGATGGACAGGCGTCCTGCACATGCGGCAATTGCTTGCATCATTGACCACCCCTTGGTCTCCATCGTGCAGGCTGATGTGACGGACTTTGAGGGTTTGATGACTCTGGCTCGTGATCGAGACGTGAATCAGATCGTGCACACAGCCGCGCTGCTGTCCACCGCGATTCGACAGGATCCTGTGGCAGGCCTACAAGTCAATGTCATGGGTACGGCCCATGTGCTGGAGGCGGCCCGGCAACTCAAGCTATCGCGCGTGGTGATTGCCAGTTCGACAACCGTGGGCTACTCGACTTTCGGTGATTTCCACGGCACTGCTTTTCCGGAAGACTTTGAATTGCGAGCCTTGACCCATCGGCCCGGCTCAATTTATGCGGCCACCAAAATCATGGGCGAGCATCTGGCGCTGCTGTACCGTGACCTCTACGGCACCAGTGTGGCCGTGCTGCGTTATGCGGCGGTGATAGGCGCATGGAGCGGACCAGGTACTTCCGTGCCCGGTAAGGTACTTTCATCGCTGCTCGGGCCGGCTCGACGCAAAGAGACCGCCGTTCTGGACGATCCCTACGCCATGTGGAAGGGGGGGGAAGAGTTCATCGATGCCCGGGACTGCGCACGGGCCAATGTGGCGGCGTTGGACGCAAGGTCACCGACGCAAGGCGTCTACCATATTGGCCTTGGCACGCTGACCAGTTTCGACGAGTTCGTGACCACGGTCAGTCAGCTGTACCCGGGTCTCAAAGTGGAGTTCGCCGTGCAACCGGCAGGCGGCTTTGCCGGGTTTGCGCATATTCGGGAGGCTGCATCCGACATTTCCGCCGCTGCACGCGAACTCGCCTGGACGCCGAGTTATTCGCTGACGGATTCGGTGCGTTATTTCGCCCCTCTGCTGGGCTGACTTCGCCTGATCTCACGCCCCCCATTTATTGACATCCATAAGCTGCATATGCTCGACACGTCCATCTTTGACCCCGACAACCAGATGCCCTTGCCTTTTCAGGCGGCGCAAGACTATGCCCAGACTGTCATGGCATGGGCGCTGGCGCCGTTGCCATCCGCCGTTGTAGCCACACGCGATCTGCCATACGGGGAGCATCGCCTGCAGCGCTACAACGTGTTCGCACCACGCCATGTCCGCAATGCCCCGGTACTGGTGTTCTGGCACGGTGGCGGCTGGACCAATGGTTATCGCGACTACACGACGTTCATGGCGCCATACATCACACGTCTGGGCATGGTGCTGGTTGCGCCGTCTTACCGGCTGGCGCCTGAGAACCCGTTGCCAGCAGCCTTCGACGATGGTCTTGCGCTGTTAAAGGCGCTGACCGCGGATATTGCGGGTCTGGGTGGCTCACCAGAGCGGCTTTATCTGGCGGGCCATTCGGCTGGGGGGCATCTCTCGGCTCTTGTTGCATTGCGCGAGGGCGACCGGCGCAAGGCTGGGCTGCCAGAACACGCGGTTCGCGGCTGTCTGCCGATCAGCGGCATCATGGACCTGCACAACCCCGCAGCTGCGCCGGGAACGCTCGAAGAGCGCGTCTATTCGATGGTTTTGCGCAAAAGCGTCGAAGACTCTGTCATGAGTCCCATCTGCTGGGCTGTGGGCAACCGCCTTCCCATGCTGCTGAGTTATGGCGAGCGTGACAGCGAGCGCGTGGTGCGTTCTAACCAGCGCTTGTTGGCGTTGCTTCAACTTCAAAGTGGACCCTCGGTCTGCCGCATGGAACCCGGTAGCGACCACTTCCAGACCCATACCAGGCTCAGTGACCCAGAGCACCCTTGGTATCAAAGTCTGCACAAGCTGGTGCAATCGGATCGGCATTGACGTCCAGCGTCAATTGACCCAGAGAATCGCGCGCCAGTCGCCTACAAGCTAAGCCTGCGCTTTAGGGCGACAGCTTGACAGGCAAAAACCGCCATTTTCAGGTATCAAAATCGGCTTAAAGCCAATAAATACATGCGCGAGCAGCTATAAAAAATATAGCAATTAAAAACTAGATGCGCCGCGCCAGCTCCACCGCTGCGCTCGACCCGCTGCCGACCAGCTTGCACCAGGCGCGCAGCAGCCAGCCGGGCGGCTGGGCTTGCAGTGCAATGGCTTCATCGCGGTGTTCGCATTCGTCTTGCTGGCATTCGCGCAGCAGGGCCAACAGCTCGGCGTGTTCGGGCTGGTGTTGCAGTTTGTCGATCTGGTGCTGGTAATGCTGGTCGACAAAGGTTTCCACCGCGGCGATGGTGGCGTACACGGCTCTTGGGCCAAACAGGGCGGGCAGGGCGCCGGTGGCAAAGCCTGCCACGCGCCAGCCGGGCAGCAGGCGGCTGCGCTGGGGCCACGGCAATACGGCGTTGATTTTGTCCAGGTGGCCTTGCTCGGTGGTCAGGTGGCGCTGGGCAAATTCGCGTACGCCTGCGTCGCGCGACACCGCCAGCAGGCCCCGGTAAATCCACACCGCGCCAGTTTCGCCGGCCTGGTCTGAGCGCAAGTCGCCTGCCAGCGCCTTTGACACGCGAGGTGCTTCAAAAGCCCGGGCGATGCCCTGCATTTGCGGCCTGATGCGCAAAAACGCCCGATAAACCAGTTCCAGCGCAGGCGTTGCGCCGGGCAGCCGGGCAACCATCGCCAGGTAGCGCCAGCCAGGCAGGGTGGCCCACAGCGCCACAAAAGCCGCCGCACCACTGAGCATCTGACCATCACCCGGCCGCACATGAAAGCGCGCCATGTAGTCGCTGCGCATGCCGCCGGGCGGCAGGGCTGTGTCGGCGCGGCTGATGTCTGAAAACTTCAGCGTCTGGCCTGCACCAACAGGCCGCAAGCCTTGATAAACACTTATTTCGCGGCGGCACAGGGGGCAGGCACCGTCGTACAAAACGGTAAGTGTGGGACAACTGTCAGTGGGCGAATCGGTCATGCGTCCATGTTGCCAGAGCCGGGCGCACTTTGCCTGCAAGCGGTGCATTCACGGCCAGCCCATGCGGGCATGCGGCGGCTTTTCCTGTCACACAACTGCCACTTAACTGACACGAGCACGTCACCCCGGGTTTTCACAATCTCGTTATGCAAAAAACAAGTCAAGCAACAGGACCCGTTGTAACCAACCTGAATTTCAACCAGCAGTGCCTGCGCATTTTGCGCTGTACCGCCATCGCGCTGGCCAACAGCCCAGGTGGGTTGCGCTTCAAGCCGGGCGCGCGGCCATGGCTGGAAGGTCTTCAAGGCGTTCGGTGCATGCAGCCGATGAGCGTCAAGTGACCACCCCCCAGCAGCCCCGACCCCGGGGCTTTTTTACAGCATTTTTGATTTGAATTGACCGTACATATAACCACAAGGAGTTAGCCATGAAAGAACTGCCCAACCCCACGTTTGCCCTGTCTCCTGTGGCTCTGCCACAAGTTATCCGGGGGTCACTTTGTCCAAGCGGTCAAGCTGTCATTTCCGATGTTGTTCAAAGGCCTGCCGTGGGGAAAATCACGGTCAGCTGGGCCCGGCATCAAGACGAGGTCCGGGCGGCGCAGCGCCTGAGGTATCAGGTTTTCGCGGTCGAAATGGGTGCCTCGCTGCCCTGCAGCGTGCCCGGCCACGACATTGACCTGTTTGACGATTACTGTGAGCATCTGCTGGTGCGTGACGAGGCCAGCGGCGAGGTGATTGGCACCTACCGCGTGCTGACGCCGACCCAGGCCAAGCGTGCAGGCAGCACCTACAGCGACACTGAATTTGACCTCACGCGCCTTCGCAGCCTGCGCGCCCGCATGGTGGAGCTGGGCCGCAGCTGTGTGCATGCAGAGCACCGCTCTGGCGGCGTGATTCTGGCATTGTGGGGCGCGTTGGCTGAATTTATGGCGCGCAACCAGCTCGACACCATGATTGGCTGCGCCAGCATCCCTATGCAGACGCCGGGTGCAAACAGCGGCCAGGCGGCTGCCAGCATCTGGCGGCAGGTCAGGCAAACGCATCTGGCACCGATTGACTACCATGTCACGCCGCGTCTGGCGCTGCCGGTTGACAAGCTCGATGACTCGCTGAACATTGAGCCGCCAGCGCTGATTCGTGGCTATCTGCGTCTGGGCGCCAAGGTGCTGGGTGCCCCGGCCTGGGATCCCGAGTTCAATTCAGCCGACTTGCCGATGATGATGCGCATTGCCGATTTGCCGCCGCGCTACCTCAAGCACTTCATCGCGCAGCCAGCGGCCAAACCCGTCGCCGCGTGATGCGTACCTTGTTTGACGCTTTGGGTTCCATGGGCAGCACATCGGGTGCAGGTGCCCATGAGGCGCATGACAACGATGATGAGTCGCTGCGCAAACGTTACCGGACGATTTTCATTTCTGACCTGCACCTGGGCACGCCCGGTTGCCAGGCTCATGCGCTGCTTGACTTTTTAAAGGCCCATCCCAGTGACAACCTGTACCTGGTGGGCGACATCATTGATGGCTGGCAATTGCGCCGCAAATGGTACTGGCCGCAGGCACACAACGACGTGGTGCAAAAGCTGCTCAAGCGGGCACGCAAGGGCTGCCGCGTGGTGTTCATACCCGGCAACCATGATGAATTTGCACGTGAATTTATCGGCCACCGCTTTGGTGACATTGAGGTGATGGAAGAAGCCGTTCACGTGACGGCTGATGGTCGCCAGTTGTGGATCATTCACGGTGACTACTTTGACGCCGTGGTGCAGTGCGCCAAATGGCTGGCCATTGTGGGGGACAACCTGTATGAGTTCACGCTCAAACTCAATCGCTACCTGAACAGCTTGCGTGCCCGCATGGGACTGCCGTACTGGTCACTGTCGGCGTACCTCAAGCAAAAGGTCAAAAGCGCGCTGAATTACGTGACAGACTTTGAAGTCGCGGTGGCCCATGAAGCGCGCGTGCGGGGACACCACGGCGTGGTGTGCGGGCATATTCACCGCGCCGAGATGCGCGACATTGACGGCGTGCTGTATTGCAACGATGGTGACTGGGTTGAAAGCCGTACGGCGCTGGTTGAGCACTTTGACGGCACGCTGGAGCTGCTGCACTGGGCCCCGTCGCATGAGACTCAAGGCCGCGCCCATGTTGGCAGCACGGTCACTGCTTGATGGAGCAACAAACATGAAAATTGCATTGATCACTGACGCCTGGCAACCCCAGGTCAACGGTGTGGTCACCACGCTGATTGAGCTGGTGCGCGAACTGGAGGCCCTCGGCCACAGCATTGAGGTGATTCACCCCGGCCTGTTTAAAACCCGGCCATGTCCTGGCTACGCCGGCATTGACCTGGCCATCTCGCCCAAGCGCGTGCTGACTGACAAGCTCAATGCATTTGCGCCTGAAGCGATTCATATTGCCACCGAAGGGCCGCTGGGCTGGGCCGCACGCCGCTACTGTCAGCAGCGCAAATTGCGCTTCACGACGGCTTTTCACACCAAGTTTCCTGAAATTTTGCACGCCGCTTTGAAGATTCCCTTGTCTTGGGGTTATGCGCTGTTCAGGTACTTTCACAAGGCGTCTAGCGGGGTGATGGTGCCTACCCAGGGTGTGCTGCGCATGCTGCAAGCGCGCGGCTTTAACAACCTGCGCGGCTGGACGCACGGCGTGGACACCGACCTTTTTTCGTACCAACCGGAGCCCAGGTTGTACCCAACGATGGGTACGCTGGTGCGACCCGTATCGCTGTTTGTGGGCCGCGTATCGTATGAAAAAAACATTGATGCCTTTTTAAAGCTCGACATTCCTGGCACCAAGGTGATTTGCGGGGTCGGGCCGCTAGAGGCCAGCTTGAAGCAGCGTTACCCGCAGGTGCGCTGGATGGGTGTGCTGCCCCGGCATGAGCTGGCCAAGGTGTATGCAGCGGCTGACGTGTTTGTGTTTCCCAGTCGGTCTGAAACCTTCGGCTTGGTGATGCTGGAGGCCATGGCCACCGGCACGCCGGTGGCAGCCTACCCGGTGGATGGTCCGCTGGAGGTGTTGGGCAAAGCGGGTGGCGCAGACGATGGCGTGCACCACGGCGGCGTGCTGGATGCAGACTTGCAACAGGCCTGCTACAAGGCGCTGGCTGTCCCGCGCCACGAGGCACGTTTGCGTGCGCTCGACTTCAGCTGGGCGCATGCAGCGCAGTTGTTTGAAGGCTTTTTGGTCAGCGCCCATTTGCATCACTCGCTGGTCAAGCCGCTTGATGATCTGTCTGCGACGGCGCCAGTCAGCAAGACTGTCACGCCACTGTCATCAAACTTGTGAACACTGTGACAATGCCGTAATATAAATGTCATCTTTCATCGCTTTGAACAATTCGCCAGCACTCTCCCTTTTGTCACAATCGCCTGTCCCTCAACCGGTCCAGTTCCTGGACCGGGATCACAGCATCCTTGCCTTCAATGAGCGGGTGCTTGACTGGGCCCGGCGGCCAGACGTGCCACTGCTGGAAAGACTGCGTTACCTGTGCATTGTGTCGTCCAATCTGGACGAGTTTTTTGAAGTGCGCGCCGCGCCGCACCTGACGGCCGCGCAAACCAGCGAGCAAAAAGGGCTGTACACCATGGAGTCATTCAAGGCCTTGTCTGCCTTGGCCCATGACATGGTGGCGCGTCAGTACGCCTTGTACAACGACAACCTGTTGCCTGAATTTGAAAAATGTGGCATTCGTATCGTCTCGCACGGTGAACGCAGTGCAGACCAGCGCCGCTGGGTCAAATCTTATTTTGAACGTGAAGTACGGCCGCTGCTGATACCCGTGGGGCTGGACCCCTCGCATCCGTTCCCGCAGGTGGCCAACAAGTCTTTGAACTTTATTGTGCGGCTCAGTGGGCATGATGCTTTTGGTCGCGAAAACGAGATTGCGATTGTCAAAGTGCCGCGTGTATTGCCGCGCTTTAGTCATATGCCGGTCCGGGCCAGCAACAAGGGCACGCTGTTTGTGTCGCTGTCCAGCGTGATTCGCGCCCATCTGGCCGAGCTGTTTCCTGGCCGGGTAGTCGGGCAGTTTTCGCAGTTTCGCGTAACGCGCCATTCTGATCTGGCCGTCGACGAGGACGATGTGCAAAACCTGCGTACGGCGTTGCGCCAGGGTCTGGAGCAACGCCACTACGGTCAGGCTGTGCGGCTGGAAGTGTCGGCGGGCTGCTCTGAGTATTTGTCCAGCTTTTTGCTGCGGCAGTTCAATTTGCCAGAGTTGGCCCTGTACCGCGTGCAAGGCCCCGTCAATCTGGTGCGATTGACGCAAATCGTTGACCTGGTCAATGACCCCAAGCTGCTGTTTCCTGCGCACAAGCCTTGCTACCCCACCCAGTTGGTGCAGGGGCAGTCGTTTTTTGAACGTCTCAAGCAGGGCGATGTGTCCATACACCAGCCGTTTGAAAGTTTTGACGGGGTGCTTGACTTCTTGCGGGAGGCCGTCAATGACCCCTCGGTCCTGGCCATCAAGCAAACCATTTACCGCACCGGAGCCGATTCAGAGCTGATGCTGCTGCTGCGCGAAGCCGTGCGGCGCGGCAAAGAGGTGACGGTGGTGGTGGAGCTGAAGGCCCGCTTTGACGAAGAGGCCAACATCAACTGGGCCGAGATGCTGGAATCGATTGGTGCGCAGGTGGTGTACGGCGTGGTGGGCCTGAAGACCCACGCCAAAATGCTGCTCGTCACCCGGCGTGAAGGCCGCCAACTGGTGCGCTACGGGCACTTGTCCACCGGCAACTACAACCCGCGCACGGCGCGCCTGTACACCGATGTCAGTTACCTGAGCTGTGAGCCCCTGCTGACCCTGGACATGGACAACGTGTTTGTGCACCTGGCCAGTCAAAGCAAATTGCCCAAGTTGAACCATCTGCTGATGGCACCGTTTCAATTGCAACGCAAGCTGATTGAAAAAATGGATGCCTTGGGGGAAGCCGCCTTGAAGGGCAAAGCCACCCGCATTGTTGCCAAAATGAATGCGCTGACCGATGAGGACCTGATGCTGGCGCTTGTCAGGGCGGGCCAGCGCGGCGTGAAGATTGACCTGATTGTGCGGGGCGCATGTATGCTGCCCGCACAAGTACCTGGCATGACAGACAACATCCGCGTGCGGTCGATCATCGGCCGGTTTTTGGAGCATTCGCGGGTGTTTTACTTCCGCTGTGAAGCGGTTGAAGAGTTGTACCTGTCCAGCGCTGACTGGATGAACCGCAACATGCTGCGCCGCATTGAGCTGGCCTGGCCGGTCACCGACGCCAAAATCCGCCAGCGCATCATTGACGAATGTCTGGTGGCGTACCTGCATGACGGGGTGGATGCCTGGGACTTGCAAAGTGACGGACATTACACCCATGTCAATGCAGGCCAGCCTGGCAAAGGCCACGGTGCGCAGGCTGCGCTGGCGCTACGTTACGCCTTGCCTGAGCGGCGCAAAAAATAACACCAGGAATCCAAGCTGTGGACCTCATCTTGTGGCGCCATGCAGAAGCGGAGGACGGCGCAGGTGATGAGGCGCAAACACCGCTGGATATGGATCGAGCCCTCACCCATCGCGGAGAAAAGCAGGCCCTGCGCATGGCGGCCTGGCTGGACAGGCAACTGCCAGAAGGAGCACGCATCTGGGTCAGCCCGGCCAGGCGCTGCGAGCAAACCGCCCTGGCACTGGGGCGAAAGTACAAGGTGCGGCCTGAACTGGCACCCGACGCCACGCCCGCCCAATTGCTGGAACTGGTGCAATGGCCGTGTCACAAGTATCCGGTGCTGGTGATAGGCCATCAGCCCGTGTTGGGGCAAACCATTGCGCAACTGCTGGGTCTGAAGGAGGCCGAATGCGCGGTTAAAAAAGGCGCGCTCTGGTGGCTGAGCAACCGGGAGCGCGACGGGCTCAGTCAGACGGTGGTCGTGACTGTTCAGTCACCAGAGGTTTTATAGGCCAGCGTGCGGCTTACTTGCCAGATGCGGGGCGGCCGGTTTTGATGGCTGGAACCTTGCCAAGCGCATTCAAAAAGGCGGTGTCTGCAAGAGCCGCCAGGGCTTTGATCCCTGCACGAAGCAACTCACTTTTTTTAACAGGTCGCTTCAGCTGATTGGCTCGCTGCTTGAGCGCTTCCAGCACCACGTACTCAAGCTTCGGGATGGTGAAACTGTCACGCACCAGCTTGGGTTTTTTGGGCTTTTCTGCTTTCACCAGCTTTACCGTTTTAACCGGTTTGGGCGTGCTCACCGGTTTGGCAGTGCTCACAGGTTTGGTTGACTTGGCAGGCGCAACGGTTTTGGTCTGCGGCGCTTTCACGGCTGCTTTTTTTGCCGGTGCTTTGCCAGCAGTGCTTTTGCGTACCAGAGGTTTGGCAGCAGATATTTTTTTGGCAGCGGGTTTTGCCACGGTCTTCACGGGTGCGGGTAAGTCGTTGGTCGGCGCTGGCGCGGCTGTATTTGCAGTTGACATGTGTATTCCTTGTTCTTGAAGCGGATAAATAAATGGCCATAAAAACGGCTATAAAACCGTTTATACAGTTTATATAGTTTATCAGGAGGCAGCCAGCCTGGCAAAAAGGCGTCAGTCAGTTGTTTGTCACGGGCAGTTCAGAATCAGCGTCCAAGGCGTTTTTTGCCATGCCAGTACTTCTTCTCCCAGCAGATGTGCCGACTGTGGGTAAGCATCAGCCCAGCCGGGTCTGCATTGCAGGCTGAACATTTTGGCGGGCTCTCGAGCTGTCTCAAGTTGCATGCCTTTGAGGTCCGGGTCACGCCTTGCATGACACAAAATAGTGGCAATTCGCAAGCAAAGCAGTTGCTGCATCAACAGCCGGTCTTCAAAGTCAACTTCCAGCTTGCGCAGCTTGCCGCGGTGTCCCAGCACCAGCAGGCTCAAGCGGTGCAACTCCGGCTGTGCAAAGCCCGGGACGTCGGCGTTGTCCAGGATGTAAGCGCCGTGCTTGTGGCAGTCGCTGTGCGAGATTTGACTGCCAATCTCGTGTAACTGCGCGGCCCACTGCAATTTGCGCAAAGGCCGCTCTGTATTCACCGCGTTCAATTGGCTGGCAGCTCTTGAAAACAATTGCTGGGCCACCGCGCTCACGCGCTGCGCCTGTGCTGCATCCACATCAAAACGGGCTGCAAGGCGCGCCACGCTGGTCGAGCGTAAATCGGTTTCGCCTTGCTCGCGGTCAATCAGGTCATACAGCACACCATGGCGCAGTGCGCCTTGTGCTGCCAGCATGTGTTCAATGCCCAGCAATTCAAACACAGCACGCAGAACGCTGACGCCACCGCCAATCACCGCCCGGCGATCTTCCTTCATGCCGTCAATCCTCACCCGGTCTGCGCTTTGGGCCTTGACCAGGCGGTCCAGCAGCCAGTCCAGCCCCGCTTGAGTGACGACACCTGCTGGCCACCCACCGGCTGTCAGCACGTCGCTGACAGCGCCAATCGTGCCAGACGAACCGTAAGCCACATCCCACGAACCTGCCTGGTAGGTGTTCAGCGACTCGTCCAACACGGCCTTGGCAGCAACCTCTGCCGCCTTGAAGGCCCGCAGGTTGAACTGCCCGTCCGGAAAGTACTTCATCGACCAGGCCACGCTGCCCACACGGTAGGACTCCATAAGCTGGGCGTCCAGGCCTTTGCCGACGATCATTTCCGTCGACCTGCCGCCGATGTCCACCACCAGCCGGCGTTCGTCAGACTGCGGCAGCATGTGCGCCACGCCCTGGTAAATCAGCCGGGCTTCTTCACGGCCAGGAATCACGTCAATCGGGAAGCCCAGAATTTTGTGCGCCCGGTCCAAAAAATCATTGCGATTGCGCGCCTCGCGCAGGGTTTGGGTAGCGACTGCCCGGACCTGGGTTTTTTTGAAGCCTGCCAGACGCTCGCCAAAGCGAGCCAGACAGTCCCAGCCGCGCTGCATGGCGTCGGGCGTGAGGTTGCGGTCGGCGTCCAGCCCATTGCCCTGACGAACGGTTTCCTTGAGATATTCGGTGCGATTGATGTGGCCTCTGTCAAAGCGGCCAATTTCCAGGCGAAAGCTGTTGGATCCTAAATCCACAGCTGCCAATAAGGTTCCATTTTGCATGGCTGAATCTGTTTTTCTATAGTTGAAGTCAGCATAGCATTCATGCGGCCATCTCATCGTCTGTGCATCGCCCCATTGATTCAAAAAACGTGATGCGGGCATAAAAAAACGCGATGCTGCAATATGCCGCATCGCGCTGTGCCGAACTCAATTGAAAGTTCAGCGTGCCGGTGGAATGAAGACGCTGTCAACAACGTGCACCACGCCGTTGGTCGCGATAACGTCGGCCCTTTGGACCAGTCCGTCTTCCACCGTCACGAAGTCGCCTGCTTTGGACAGGGCCAGATTGGCACCATTGACGGTTTTGGCATTGCCGTTTTTGACATCGCCCGCCATGACCTTGCCGGCAATGACGTGATATGTCAGAACAGCCTTGAGTTTTTCAGGGTGTTGGGCCAGGTCATCCATGGTTTTGGCAGGAACCTTCGCAAAAGCTGCGTTGGAGGGCGCAAAAACGGTAAACGGGCCCGTGCCCTTGAGGGTGTCTGTCAGCCCGGCTTTGACAATCAGGCTGCTGAGCGTGCTCAGCTCTGGCGCGCTGGCGATGGTATCGGCGACCGAAACGGGGCCAGAAGTCGTGGCGCAACCCGACAAAACAAACATGGAAGCGGCCAGCATGATGGCGCGGCGATGGGCATGGAAAGTGGACATGTGAAGTACTCCTGTGTTGAACACCGCAAGCGTAAAAGAACACCATGACAAACTTGTGACAAGGCCTGGGCCGGCTTGAAAGAGTGTCACGCCTTTGTCATACAAGGTTTCTACAGTCAAGCATCTGTGTAATCAATACGAAAGGTGCTCCCATGAAACTGATGTTCAAATTCCCCCTGATTGGTGCGATGACTGTCGTTGGCGTTGCTGCTTTGCCTGCCTTGTCCATCGCCCAGGACGTCACTGGCGCAGGTGCCAGCTTTCCGGCACCGCTTTACTCCAAGTGGGCTGCTGACTACAACAAAGCCACGGGTATCAAAATCAATTACCAGTCGGTAGGCTCAGGCGCTGGCTTGCGTCAAATCGAAGCCAAGACAGTTGACTTCGGTGCATCAGACGCGCCTTTGAAGGATGATGAGTTGGCAAAAAAAGGCCTGGTTCAGTTTCCTACCGTTATTGGTGGCGTGGTTCCGGTCGTGAACATCAAGGGTATCAATCCGGGCCAACTCAAATTGACGGGTCAGATTTTGGGCGATATCTATCTGGGCAAGATCACCAAATGGACAGACCCGGCGATCAAGGCCATGAACCCGACGCTGCCTTTGCCTGACGCCGCCATTTCCCCTGTACGCCGCGCCGATGGCTCGGGTACCAGCTTTATCTTCACGAACTACCTGAGCAAGGTCAATCCCGAGTGGAAAACCAAAGTGGGTGAGGGCACCGCTGTGAACTGGCCTGTCGGTGCTGGCGGCAAAGGCAATGAAGGCGTTGCTGCTTTTGTAGGCCGCTTGCCCAACTCTATTGGCTATGTTGAATACGCCTATGTAAAGCAAAACAAAATGGCATTTGCGCAAATGCGCAACGCAGCAGGCAACTTTGTGTCACCCGATGACACCACCTTCAAGGCGGCCGCTGCGGGTGCAGAATGGGCCAAAAGCTTTTACCAAATTTTGACCGAACAGCCGGGCAAGGATTCGTGGCCCATTACGGGTGCGACATTTATCTTGATGCAGAAAATTCAGGACAAACCTGGACAGGCCACAGCATCGTTGAAGTTCTTTGACTGGGCTTACAAAAGCGGCGACAAAACTGCAGACGACCTGGACTATGTGCCCATGCCAGCCAGCGTGAAGCCAATCATTGAAAAAGCCTGGGGCGAAATCAAGGACGCATCGGGTAAGGCTGTTGCGTTCAAATAAGCAATTCGACTTGCCGCCTCGTCCAGTCCTCTCGGTAGCGCATTAAACTCCAAGGGTTTTACGTGTCTTCAACACTATCTGCCAATACGGCTACCTTTGACGAGTCGTCAAAGGTAAGCCATCGCCACATGACCAATCCGCCACCTGAAAACTACAGACGCCGAAGCCCTTGGGCAGACCAGCTTTTTGGCTGGGCCGCCAAGGGTGCAGCCTGGCTGACACTCTCGCTGCTCGCCGGTATTTTGTTGTCGCTGGTTGCCGGTGCTTGGCCGGCCATCAGCAAATACGGTTTGAGTTTTCTAACCAGTACCACCTGGGATCCCGTCAAGAACGAGTACGGTGGTCTGGTCATGATTTACGGCACGCTGGCAACTTCCATCATTGCTTTGGTGATTGCTGTGCCTGTCAGCTTTGGCATTGCGCTATTTTTAACCGAGCTCTCGCCCGCATGGTTGAAAAGGCCGTTGGGCACTGCGATTGAACTCTTGGCGGCAGTGCCTTCGATTGTTTACGGTATGTGGGGCTTGCTGGTGTTTGGACCCATCCTTGCGACCTATGTACAGCAGCCGCTTCAAAATGCGTTTAGCTCTGTTCCGTATCTCGGCGCCCTGTTTTCTGGCCCGCCTGTCGGTATCGGCATCTTGTCAGCTGGCATTATTTTGGCCATCATGATCATCCCGTTCATTGCGTCTGTCATGCGCGATGTGTTCGATGTCACGCCTGTGATGTTGAAAGAATCCGCTTATGCATTGGGTTCAACGACCTGGGAAGTGGTCTTCAAGGTGGTCCTGCCCTACACCAAAGCCGGCGTGGTCGGCGGAATCATGCTGGGCTTGGGTCGTGCGCTGGGCGAAACCATGGCCATCACCTTCGTGATTGGCAACTTCAACCAACTGGATTCCTTGAGTCTTTTCCAGGCGGCCAACAGCATCACCTCAGCGCTGGCCAATGAATTTGCCGAGGCTGCCGAGGGCTTGCATCAGGCGGCATTGATTTACCTGGGTCTGGTGTTGTTCTTCATCACGTTTGTAGTGCTGGCCTTGTCCAAGCTGATGCTCGCGCAGCTTCAAAAGCGCGAAGGGGAAAAAACATGAGCGCCGTATTGACCGACCCGCGGTTGGCAAAATTTGCGCGTCGCAAGCGCACCAACCAGGTTGCGTTGATTCTCTCGCTTGCCGCCATGTCATTTGGTTTATTTTGGTTGTTCTGGATTCTTTGGGAAACCGTGCGCCTGGGTCTGGGCGGTATTTCGATCGCCACCTTTACCCAGATGACGCCCGCACCCAACGATGCAGGCGGTATCGCCAATGCTATTTATGGGTCTTTCCTGATGGTGATGCTGGCGACTTTTGTGGGCACGCCGATCGGCATCATGGCAGGCATCTATCTGGCGGAATATGACACCAAGGGATGGCTCGCTTCTGTGACGCGATTTGTTAACGATATTTTGCTGTCTGCGCCGTCTATCGTGATCGGCCTTTTTGTGTATGCCGTTGTGGTCTCACGCTTCAAGTCGTTCTCGGGCTGGGCGGGTGTCATGGCTCTGGCGCTGATCGTGATCCCAGTGGTCATCAGAACCACAGAAAACATGTTGCAATTGGTGCCTGCTGGTTTGCGTGAAGCAGCGTATGCGCTGGGCGCACCCAAATGGAAGGTCATTATCAGCATCACCTTGAAGGCGGCGCGTGCCGGCGTGGTGACGGGTATCTTGCTGGCAGTCGCCAGGATTGCGGGTGAAACTGCACCGCTGCTGTTTACGGCGTTGAACAACCAATTTTGGACATCTGACCTGAGCCAGCCCATGGCCAGCTTGCCCGTCACGATCTTTAAATTTGCCATGAGTCCTTACGAAAACTGGCAGCAACTGGCTTGGGCGGGTGTGTTCCTGATCACAGTGGCCGTACTGGGCCTGAATATCCTGGCGCGCGTGTTGACACGCAGCAAAAACTGAAGACAAAAGATTAACTTCACAGCGTCAATATCAATGGAAAGCTATCAATGCAAGCAACTATGACTGAAGCCTCGGTGTCGAAAATTTCAGTAAAAAACCTTGATTTTTACTATGGAAAATTTCACGCCCTTAAAAATATAAATCTGGAAATTCCCGAAAAAAAGGTCACGGCATTTATTGGCCCGTCGGGCTGCGGCAAATCAACGCTGCTGCGCATTTTCAACCGCATGTACGAGCTGTACCCCGAGCAGCGTGCCGAGGGTGAAGTCACCTTTGAAGGTGAAAACCTGCTGACATCGAAAAAAGATGTGGCCTTGATTCGCGCCAAAGTTGGCATGGTGTTTCAAAAACCAACGCCTTTCCCGATGTCGATTTATGACAATATTTCTTTTGGCGTCAAGCTGTTCGAGAATTTGAGCAGTACTGACATGGACGAACGTGTGGAGTGGGCGTTGCGCAAGGCCGCGCTGTGGGGCGAAGTCAAAGACAAGCTGAACCAGAATGGTTCCAGCCTTTCAGGTGGCCAGCAGCAACGCTTGTGCATTGCCCGCGGCATTGCCATCAAGCCTGAAGTGCTGTTGCTGGATGAGCCGTGTTCGGCGCTGGATCCGATTTCAACCGCCAAAGTCGAAGAACTGATCACCGAATTGAAGAGTGATTACACGGTTGTGATCGTGACCCACAACATGCAGCAAGCAGCGCGGTGCAGTGACTACACGGCCTACATGTATTTGGGCGACTTGGTGGAGTTTGGTGTGACGGAAGACTTGTTCTTCAAACCCAAGCGCAAAGAAACCGAAGACTATATTACTGGCCGTTTCGGCTGAACGATTTGAAGGAAAGAAAATGCCCGATAAACATTTATCCAGCCAGTTCGACAGTGAGCTGAACGGCGTGTCTTCGCGTGTCATGGAGCTTGGCGGCTTGGTGGAGTCACAAATTCGTCTTGCGATTTACGCCTTGTCCCAGTTCAGTGCTGAGAGTGCTAATCAGGTGATTGAGGCCGAGGCACGTGTCAATTCGATGGAAGTCGACATTGACCGAGAGCTGTCTTCCATCATTGCACGCCGCCAGCCTACTGCTCGTGATTTGCGTTTGCTGATTGCCATTTCTAAAACCACCGCCAACCTCGAGCGTGCCGGTGACGAGGCAGAAAAAATCGCCCGCATGGTCAAGTCGATTATTCAAAGTGGTTCTGCCCGTGCCTTGCCTTCGTCTGATCTGCGCATTGCTGCAGAGCTGGCTTCTGGCTTGTTGCGCAAAGCCCTGGATGCCTTTGCCCGCCTTGATACGTCCATGGCTTTGACAATCCTGAAAGAAGACGATCAGATTGATCAGGAGTTTGACGGTTTTGTGCGTAAGCTCATCACCTACATGATGGAAGACCCGCGCACCATTTCGCCCAGCCTGGACCTGCTTTTTGTCGCCAAGGCCATTGAGCGTATCGGCGACCATGCCAAAAACATTGCAGAGTTCATCATCTACATCGTCAAGGGTGCAGATGTGCGGCATACACCGATGGCGCAAATTGAATCGACTGTGAATTGACGGCTCATCAACAATGAAGCACAAGCCTCGAATTTTGGTAGTAGAAGACGAGCCTGCTATCGCCGAACTGATTGCCGTCAATTTGCAACATGGCGGCTTTGAAGCTGTGATGGCGCAAGACAGTGTGACGGCACAACGCGAACTCGATACCGAACTGCCCGATGCTATTTTGCTGGACTGGATGTTGCCTGGTCAAAGCGGTTTGTCCCTGGCTCGCCAGTGGCGTAAACAGGACCGCACGAAAAACATCCCGATCTTGATGTTGACTGCCCGTGGCGACGAGCCGGACAAAGTCGCTGGTCTGGATGCAGGCGCTGACGACTACATCACCAAGCCATTTTCCACTCAGGAGATGCTGGCCCGTATCCGTGCTGTGCTGCGCAGACGTGTACCCGCTTCTTCCAGCGATGTTGTGGCTGTTGGCGAGCTGCTGCTGGATGTCGATACACACCGTGTTTCCTTTAAAAATCAGGATCTCCGGCTGGGACCGACCGAATTCAAACTGCTTCACTATTTCATGAAGCATGTGGAGCGCGTTCACAGCAGAAGTTCGTTGTTGGACAAGGTCTGGGGTGACCACGTCTTCATTGAAGAACGCACCGTTGATGTCCATGTCAAGCGCCTGAGGGAAGCCCTTGGCGATGCGGGTGCCATGGTCGAAACGGTACGTGGTTCAGGCTACCGGCTCACGGCACATGCAACTACCCCTGAGGCACAATCCAGCAGATGATCAATCGCTGGTTTTTGTTTCTTGTTGTCTTGACGGTTGGCAGTGGGATTGGTTTTTGGTCGGCATCTACTTTTGGCATCATTGCGGGCAGCATCCTGGCGGCTGTGGCTTGGCTGGCGCTGGATAGCCTTCATGCTGGCCGGTTCATGGCCTGGCTGCGCCAGGAACTGGTCAATGAGTCTTCATCGACTGAGACTGATTTGATTCCCTCGCTACCTGGTATGTGGGGACTGGCAACGGATCGTGTGCGCAGATTGCTGGTCAAGCGGGACCGCATGTTGCGGGACGGGCAGTCTCGGCTGGATGAGTTTTTGGCGGCCATGCAGGCATCGCCCAGTGGTGTGGTGTTGCTGGATGCGCAGGACCGCATTGAATGGTGCAACCAGATGGCCACACAGCACTTTGGTCTTGATACCCGGCGCGACGTGTTGCAGCATGTGACCAATCTGGTCCGGGAACCCGCTTTTAAAGCCTACATGGCCAGCAATGATTTCTCGCATGATGTACTGATTGCGGGCAGCACCAGCACACCGGGCAGGCCGGTCAAGCTGTCTGTGCATGCGCATGCTTATGGGGCGGATCGCAAACTTCTGCTGTCTCGCGACATCACAGCTGTGGAACTTGCCGAGGCGATGCGGCGCGATTTTGTGGCCAATGTGTCGCACGAGATTCGCACGCCTTTGACGGTGTTGTCTGGCTTTATTGAAACACTTCAAACACTGCCCTTGAAAGCGCCAGAACGTGAACGCTATCTGGCGTTGATGGCGCAGCAGTCCCAGCGCATGCAAACGCTGGTCAATGACCTGTTGACCTTGTCGCGGCTGGAGGGCAGCCCCCAACCTGGCGGGAACGCTTGGGTAAGTATCCAAGGCTTGATGGCGCAATGCGAGCAGGAGGCGCGTGCACTGTCTGCTTTGCTGGTGCCACACGGTCACACGATTGTTTTTGATACAGGCCAGGTCAGTGACATTGCCGGTGCGCATAACGAGCTGTACAGCGCCATGTCCAATCTGGTGACCAATGCTGTGCGCTACACACCCGATGCGGGGGTGATTCACGTCAGCTGGAAAATACTTGAAGACGGGCGTGCGCGATTCCTGGTCAAGGACAGCGGACCAGGCATTGCGCCTGAGCATCTTCCCCGGCTGACAGAACGGTTCTATCGCGTTGACCGCAGCCGATCACGCGAAACGGGCGGCACGGGTCTGGGCCTCGCCATCGTCAAGCATGTGGGACAACGTCATGGTGCAGAGCTGCAAATTGAAAGCGTGCTGGGGCAAGGATCTGTGTTTGCGATGGTCTTTCCTGCTGTGCGTGTGCGCAGCAGTCACACACCTCAAGTTCTTGCTGTCGACGTGCGTTGACTTTTTCCTACAGCCCGCCAGAGCAAACCCATCAAGCCCAGAGCCACTAAGCCCAGCGCCAGCGTACTGACCGCCCAGAAGCTGGCTGGCTCTGGCCGGGCTGCCAAGCCTGCCAGGCCTTGATAGCTCAGCTGGTAGCCGCCAAACAGGCCCAGGCCCCACAGCAGCACGCCGTACAGCATCAATGGGGCGACAGTCACGCCGTAGCAACGCAGCAAAAACGCACACACGGCCTGCGCGCTGTCTGCCAGGTGATAAAAAGCCACCCAGCCCAGCAACGATGCCGCTATCGCGATGATGGCTGGATTGCTGGAGTAAAGACTGGCTAGGTAGTTACTTGCTATCCATAGCGCAGCAGCCAGCGCAATTGAAATAAGCGCTGTGAGCTTCAAACCCAGCAGCACCACGCGTTTGGCAAGGGCTGGCTTGCCCGCACCCAGCCAAAACGATACTCGGGCGCTGCAGGCAATCGCCATCGACAGCGGCAGCATGTACAAAACCGCGGCTAAGCTAGCGGCAATCTGGTGGCTGGCTGATGCTTCAATACCCTGCCGAGCAATGAACAGGGCCATCAGGGTGAACGATGTGACCTCCACCAGATAAGCCAGCCCACCTGGAAGCCCGAGCCGCGCAAAGTGGCCAATCGCTGGCCAGTCGGGCCGTTCCATCGGTTGCCAGATTTGAAAAGCCCGGTAAAGCGACTGTGTGCGCAGCATCACAAATGCCAGCAAGACCAGCAGGTAGTTGACCACCAGCGTGGCCCATGCACAGCCTACAGCGCCCATCGGCTCGATGCCCGCCCCACCTGCTACCAGCCAGATGGACAGCGGGATTTTGAATCCCAGTGCGCCCACTTGCAGCCAGGTAACCAGCAGCGGCTTGCCGAGCGACTGGTTGAAGGTGCTGTACAGCCGAAACAAAATCGAGGGTGCAAAAGCAAATGCCAATACCGTCAGGTAATTTTGTACCTCGGCCAGCATGCTGTCAGGTACCTGTGCCCAGCGCAGCAAAGCCCCCGGAAACAGCAGCGCAGCCATCCCTACGAGGGTGATGACAACGCACAGGTACAGGCTTTGTCGGAGTGATTGGCCAATGGCTGCTTTTTTGCCAGCACCCAGCATCTCAGCCCAGATGGGCAGCAGCGCCTGCACAATGCCTATCAATCCGACATACACGCTGATGTAAATGGCCGAACCCACTGACAGCGCGGCCAGCGCGGTGTCGCTGTAACGCCCTGCAATCATGGTGTCTGCCACACCAAAGGCCATCACGGCGAGCTGGCCGACGAGCACCGTGGCTGCGTGCCGGGCGATGACCTTCAACTCGCTCACGGAGAGCGCTGCTTGCTGGTCTTGCTGGCGTTTGCGGTCGACCTTCTGTACAGCACAACGTTTTCACTTCTGTCTACCTGGCGGCGCACTGTCGTTACCAGTATCCAGTCAGGCAAATGGACGGTGCCGCCCAAAGTGGACTGAAAGTCAGCATCGACCACCAGGTAAGGGCAAACCGGTCGCGGTGTGGCCTGTCGCAGCTTGAGCCGTCCGTGGTACTGCAATGCAGCGGCTTGTGCGGTGCTGATGCCATACATTTCAACGCAGCTATTTTTACCCACCAGCTTGGCGACCTCGCGCGACAAGGGCTCATAACTGCGTGCATAGTCCAGCAGCGGCAGCCACAAGGTCATCAGGAGCAGCCAGCACAGGGTTGCGCCACCAGCAGGTAACACCAGTGACTTCCAGACCGCCGCTCGGTGCCTGCCGGCTCGCCACTTGACCAGCCACGCCCAGGCCAGCGTGGCTGCTGCTGCGATCAAAAATGCCAGCCATGAAAAGCTCGGCTCAAAGCCAGGCGCCAACTTGGCCACGTTGGCGGCCGGCTGACGCGGCACGCCGGTCTGCATGGCGATCCACACCACCCAGATGATGATGCCGCAACTGGTGAAAAACAGCAGCGTGAACCAGTCCACCAGCGAAGCGACGCTGCGCTTGAGTGTCGGCAGCGCAAAGGCTGCCAGCGCTGCCAGGGGCGGCAGGCTGAGCAGCAGGCTTCGGTCGGCAGCCGGTGTTGTCAAGGTGGCCATCACGCTCATCAAGGCAAACCACAGCGGCAGTGCAACATGGCGGCTGGCCAGTTGTCTGCGCCAGCGCCACAGTGTCCACAACGCCAACGGCCAGGCAGGCCAGGTAAACCACAGCAGCAGGCGGCCCAGCTTGCGCCAATCGCTCAACGCATTGTGACCAGCTGTGCCCGGCAAATGAATGCGCCAGCGCCACAGGTCCAGCATGAACGCAAGCCACGCCACAAAGGTGGTGATGCCGACAATCAGCAACACCCATTGCAGCGACTGCTTTTGAGCGCTACTCATGTGCGTGTCTTTCGCGGCGTCGCTGCCCCAGCGGGCGTGGGTCCATTCCACCAGTGCCCCGCCCAGGCCCATCAGCACCGCCAGGGTGGGCGCGCCGCTGAGCGCCAGTCCCGTCAAACCAACCAACAGACCTAATGAAGGTCCAAAAATGGCCGTCGCGCGGCGGTACGGGCTGGCCGCCATGGCGTAAAACACCAAAGCGGTACAACCCAGTTGTGCCAGTGCGGGCGTGGTCTCATGCGACAGCTGGGCCAGTCCCAGGCTGGCAATCAGCGCCAGCACGCCCGCATCAGCAACCGCACGTGCGTAGTCGGTGGGACTGGCTTCACCGCCAAAGGCAAAAGCCACCGGCTGGGCTTGCGGGCTGCGTGCCAGGTAGTAGGTGGCGTACCAAGTCGCCAGCAGGCTGAGGGCCAGCAGCAATATGAAAGGAAGACGCACAGCAAAAGCCGGGTCCAGAAATGGCAGGCCTTTGATGGCGAGGGCGCCCAACCAGTAGGGCACCAGGGCATCAAAGCCGTTGGCTGTACCCAGCAACTGCGGCGCAAGCCAGTGGCTGGCGTTCAAGGCCAGTTCTTGCATCACGCCAAAGGCGGCAATGTCGTCGTTTTTCCAGGGCTCGCGGCCAAAAAACCCCGGCAGCACATAGGCCAGGCAAAACAGCCACAGGGCCAGCCGCGGTAAGCGGCGGACGGCAGACTGGGCAATGATGGCTGGAGAGGGTTTATTCAAAACGGCTGGAACTTTAAGTACGCTGATTTTTACGCAAAAATGCAGACGGAAAACTCAAACGGAAAACGCAGGCGAAAAAAAAGCAGCCTGAATCTCAGGCTGCTTTTTCAGTTCGGTGCGCTTTTTAAGCAGCGGCTGGTTCAGCAGCGGGTGCAGCGTCTTTGGCAGCAGTTTTGCCAAAACGGTTGCGGAACTTCTCAACACGGCCACCCATGTTGTCCACGGATTTTTGTGTGCCGGTGTAGAAAGGGTGTGACTCGCTGGACGTGTCCAGTTTGTACAAAGGCAACTCGCGGCCATCGTCCATCTTCACCATTTCTTTGGTGTTCACGCACGAGCGGGTGACGAATTTGAAGTTGTTGGACAAGTCCAAAAAGCAAACTTCGCGGTAGTTGGGGTGAATGCCGTCTTTCATTTCTCTATCCTTAGATGTCGCTTTCGCGTCGTTACGCGTCGTTTAGGCAGCCACTCAAACCATTTTGAGCACTTTCCGGTAAGCCTATGATTATAGCTTGATTAGCCTCCGCGACGCATCATGTCGAAGAACTCGTGGTTGTTTTTGGTCGCTTTCATGTTTTTCAGCATCAGCTCCATGGACTCGATTTCGTCCATGTTGTACATGAACTGACGCAAAATCCGCGACTTTTGCAAGATTTCAGGGGCCAGCAGCAGTTCTTCCTTGCGGGTGCCGCTGCGGTTGAGTTGAATCGCCGGGAACACGCGTTTTTCATACAAACGGCGGTCCAGATGGATTTCGCAGTTGCCGGTGCCTTTGAACTCTTCAAAAATCACCTCATCCATGCGGCTGCCGGTATCAACCAGCGCCGTGCCGATGATGGTCAGGCTGCCGCCTTCTTCAATTTTGCGGGCCGCGCCAAAAAAGCGCTTGGGCCGCTGCAAGGCGTTGGCGTCCACACCGCCCGACAACACCTTGCCTGAGGAGGGCAACACGTTGTTGTAGGCGCGTGCCAGGCGGGTGATGGAGTCGAGCAGAATCACCACGTCTTTGCCCAGTTCCACCAGGCGTTTGGCGCGCTCAATCACCATTTCGGCCACGTGCACATGGCGTGCGGCAGGTTCGTCAAAGGTTGATGAAATCACTTCGCCGCGCACGCTGCGCTGCATTTCAGTGACTTCTTCTGGGCGCTCGTCAACCAGCAGCACCATCATCACGGCTTCGGGGTAGTTGGCGGTAATGGCGTGCGCAATGTGCTGCATCATCACCGTCTTGCCAGACTTGGGCGGTGCCACCAGCAGGGCGCGCTGGCCTTTGCCGATCGGCGCAATGATGTCGATGATCCGGCTGGTCAGGTTTTCTTCGCCCTTGATGTCGCGCTCCAGCTTGTACTGCTCACGCGGGAAGAGCGGCGTCAAGTTCTCGAACATCACCTTGTGTTTGTTCGCCTCGGGCGCGCCGTCATTGACCTTGTCGAGCTTGTTCAGTGCAAAGTAACGTTCGCCGTCTTTCGGGGTACGCACTTCACCTTCAATCATGTCCCCGGTGTGCAGGTTAAAGCGGCGGATCTGGCTGGGGCTGATGTAAATGTCGTCTGTGCTGGCGGTGTAGCTGGAGTCCGGCGCGCGCAAAAAGCCAAAGCCGTCGGGCAGCACTTCCAGCACGCCGTCGGCAACGATGGTTTCACCTGTCTTGGAGCGCTTTTTGATGATGGCGAACATCAGCTCCTGCTTGCGCATGCGACCTACGTTTTCAATCTCAAGGGCTTCGGCTTGCTTGAGGACTTCAGACACATGCAGTGCCTTGAGTTCATTTAAGTGCATGGATTAACCTGCTAGTTTGACGAAAGGGTGTTGCTTAAACAGACAACTCATTAGAGTGTCGACAGAAAGTCGGGGGAGGGTTGAAGGCAAGCCAGTCGGTAGGGTGGCTTTGCAAACCGGGGGTCGAGCAAGTCAGGGGTTACTGGCTTGCGAAATTTGATTATGACAGGAAAAAGAAAGCTTTTAACTGCGCCAGGTTCGGGGGCATGGCTTCCCCGAACCTGGCGTTTGATGCGATTTAAACCAGTTGCTGGTCAATAAAAGCGGTGAGTTGAGACTTGCTCATGGCGCCGACCTTGGTAGCGGCCAGTTCACCGTTTTTGAAAATCATCAGCGTCGGAATGCCGCGAATGCCGAACTTGGCTGGAATGTCGCGGTTTTCATCGACATTCATTTTGGCAATTTGCAGTTTGCCTTCGTAGCTGGTGGCCACTTCGTCAAGAATAGGGGCAATCATTTTGCAGGGGCCGCACCATTCGGCCCAGTAGTCCACCAGCACAGGCTGCGTTGATTTCAGGACATCGGCTTCGAATGTCGCATCGGTGGTATGTTTGATCAGTTCGCTGGCCATGGTGGCTCCTTCTAAAGGGTTGCAAGGGCTAAAAGTTTTGAGTATTTTGTCAGAAACCAAGTCCTTCCGTAGGTTATTGCCTGCGCGCACCAACTATGACCCTGATAGTGACCCACGAATTCCAGACAACTGAACCTGCGCCAATGGACGCTTGCTGGCGAGCCGTCATGGGGCAACTGGCTGCCTGTTTAAAGCAAAAGGACGCGCATGCTGCCCGCACTGTGGTGTTGGTGCCCTATGCCCAGCTGATGCAGCAGGCGCGTGCTGCCTGGGCCACCCATGCGCAAAGCCTAGGGGCTGCAACGGCCTTCGTGCCGCGTTTTGAAACCACCATGAACTGGGCCAGCGCTACGCCGGGTTTTACGGTGTCGCCAGAAGACATTCGCATGGATGCTGCGATCGACGCGCTGACGGCGGCCAGCCTGCTCCATCGTGCCGGGCTGGGGGCGCAGCAACACCTGCTGGTCGGCCGCCTGGTGGAAGCTGCCTGGGGCATTGCGCGCCTGGCTGCCGCCCAGCCCCCGAGCCAGCGCCTGGCCTGGGGCGCAGCGAAGGGCCAGGCACTGGGTGTGGGTATGGACTCCCCCGCGCTGGCGTTTGAGCTGGCCATTGCCCGGATTGCGCTGGCCTGGGCGGCAGCGTCCAGTTACCCGTCTGATGTCCTGTTTGATCGCCAACTTGTTGCCGGGCTTGACTTGCTGGTGGTGCTGGATGGCTTTCAGGCCGAGCCGCTGGCCGAGGCGCTGAAAACGCATGTCGGCGACCGTGCGGTGTCCATCAAGCTGGAAACGCCAGCCGTGCAGGGCACGCTGAATTTGCGCACTGCCCGTGACCTGGAAGACGAAGCGCAGCTGGCCGCCGCCTGCGTGCTGTCGCACTTGGCCGCTGGCCGCAGCCCGGTCGCGCTGGTCGCGCAAGACCGGCTGCTGACCCGCCGCGTGAGCGCCATGCTGTCAGCCAAGGGCGTGAGCCTGCGTGATGAAACCGGCTGGAAGCTGTCGACCACGCGGGCGGCGGCCACGCTGATGGGTTTGCTGCGCGCCATGCACTGGGACGCCTCGACCGACACCGTGCTCGACTGGCTTAAAAACGCGCCTGCTTTTGAAGCACCGGCTGTGACGCTGGCCGAGACAGTCTTGCGCAAGCTGGGGGTTCGTGACTGGCGCGCCGTGCCTGACGCCATCAATGCCCAGCCAGAGTTTGCCAATACGGCTGCACAGATCAAGCTGTGCCGCGAAACGCTGGGCCGCAGCCGCCCTTTGGCAGACTGGCTGCAAGATCTGCGCGCTGCCCTGCAAACATCTGGCCAATGGCTGCCGCTGGCAGAGGATGCGGCAGGCATGGCCGTTTTGGCAGCGCTGCACATGGGCGATGAATTCACCTTGCCGGCAAATCCGCGCATGAGTCTGCAAGACTTCACCCAATGGGTGAACCAGACGCTGGAAGCGGCCAGCTTTGCGCCGCCCCATCCCGCACAGGCCCAGGTGGTGCTGCTGCCGCTCAGCCAGTTGCTGGGTCGGCCCATGCAGGCGGTGGTGCTGCCGGGTTGTGACGAGATGCGGCTGGCCGTGTCGCCTGACCCTGCCGGCCCCTGGACACCCGTGCAGCGCGCCTTGCTGGGCCTGCCTACCAGAGCCGAGCTGGCCCAAGCCCAGCGCGCCGCCTGGCAACATGCGCTGACCGCGCCGCACCTGGATGTGCTGTGGCGTTTGAGTGAGGGCGGTGAAAGCCTGATGCCCAGCGGCTTTGTGCAAGAGCTGCTGTTGGCCAAAGGACTTGCGCAAACTTCGGCGTTGAGCCCCGACCCGCGCCCCCAGCGAATGCTGACAGCCCAGCCCACGCCCCAGCCCGCGCCCACAGCGCAAGCCTTGCCCGTCAGCACACTGTCGGCCAGCGCCTACGAAGACCTGCGCCGCTGCCCGTACCGCTTTTTTGCGCTGCGTCAACTCAAGCTGCAAGAAGCCGACGAACTGGAAAACGAGCTGGGCAAGCGGGACTTTGGCAACTGGCTGCATTTGCTGCTCAATACCTTCCAGAATGCCCTGAAAAATGCATCAAATGCGCCTCCAGACCAACAAATACATGCGCGAGAAGCTATGATTAATATAGCAGCCGATGAAGCTACAAAAACCCTGGGCCTGAGCGCCGAAGAGTTTTTGCCGTTCGCCGCCATCTGGCCCAGAGTGCGTGCCGGGTACCTCGACTGGTTGGCCACGCATGAAGCCAGCGGCGCCAGCTACGTGGAGGGCGAAGTGTGGAAACGCATGTCGCTCGGCAACATCGAACTGGTTGGGAAAATCGACCGTATAGATCACCTGCCCGATGGCAGCCGGCTGGTGATGGACTACAAAACCGAGCCGGCCAGCACCACCAAAGACCGGATCAAGGAGGCTGGAGAAGACACACAACTGGCTTTTTACGCGGCGCTGCTGGACGACGACACGCTGGCTGCTGCCTACGTGAACCTTGGTGAAAAGGACATCACCAAAACCTACCCACAGCCAGAGATTGTGGATTTGCGCGACGACCTGATTGGCGGCATCTTGAGCGACATGGGCCGGATTGCAGAAGGCGCGCCGCTGCCTGCGCTGGGCGAGGGCAAGGCTTGCGAATTTTGTGCAGCACGTGGGCTATGCCGGAAAGACTTCTGGACATGAATATTGCCCCCACGCTTGTCACTTCGTGTACTGCGCTGCCCCCCGAGGGTGCTAATTTTCCTAGGGGCGGCCCGTCGGAAAATTCCCAGCCGGCCTATACCCACAACGGCCAAAGCATCTCCGCCGAAGCCTTCTACGCCATCGCCTGCGACCCGCGCCGCAGCGTGGCGGTGGAGGCCTGCGCGGGTGCTGGCAAAACCTGGATGCTGGTGTCCCGCATGGTGCGGGCGCTGCTGCAAGGCGATACCAAGCCGCATGAAATCCTGGCCATCACCTTCACCAAAAAGGCGGCTGGTGAAATGCGTGAGCGGCTGCATGAATGGCTGGCAAGGTTTGCCCATGCCGATGACCAAACGCTTGAAAATGAACTGAACATTCGCGGCGTGACAGCTGATTTCA
>Ga0075464_10000087_pt1 | contig 36292 bp, 42 predicted proteins | sample DEB19_08_DNA_5_FD_75068 | JGI IMG/M metagenome (GOLD analysis project Ga0075464, IMG submission 75068) | Aqueous microbial communities from the Delaware River and Bay under freshwater to marine salinity gradient to study organic matter... | ecosystem: Environmental > Aquatic > Marine > Coastal ...
AAACAGAAAACGCCGCCCATCCTGAGACGAGAGGCGGCAATTTCCGACCACATGTCTCAGATGCGGTACGTGTATTATTTCATCGGAAAATCATTTTGCAAATGAAGGGCTGTGGAAAAGTCAGTGTTATACTAAAAGAGCTTCGCCACTAAAGGACGGTTAGCTCAGATACTAGGTGCACCTAGTCGCAACGCTGGAGCGGAGAGAAGCAGGGGGACGGTTGAACACACCCGCGACCGTCCCCTATTTCATAAGAGAACGCCCCTATAGCGCATGAGGGGCGTTTTGCACTCACTCGTGCTCTATCGATGCGTGATAGTGGAGCGAGCAATAGTGCTGCCTGTAGATGGGTTGGCAGCAGAATTTGTCATGGATGGGCCATCGGCAGTGAAAGGGGAGAAGGCCGATGATCGCGTGTGCGAGGCCCGTGGGCTGTGTTCTAGCGATTGTAGAAGACTTCTGATGACGCACTTCGTTGTTGTCGAGTCTTCGCAGATGCAGAGCGTTTGCTTTTCCTATAACGCTGTTTCGCGTCTTTCCAAGCCGTACCGCGATTTTGTTTGCGGTAACTCCGGTTTGTCCCCAGTATGTGGATAGGTACTGTACTTCGTGGCTTTGCCATTTCATGACACACCTCAAAGAGCGGGATTGCTCTTTGATAAAAGTATCATAGAAAAAGGCCCGTACACGTGGCGGGCCTTGTTCTAGTAGATACCTTTAGAGGTACTACGAATAGTATAACCTACTTTGTAACAATTGTATCGCCGAATTGTCCACAGGAGCTGGCTATTTCTCCAGAGACTACGACGTAGTTAGGTGCAGGGTTTTTGATTACGAGGTGTAAGTCTGTTATCTGGTCCATGCATGTGTTGGACTTAGAGTTTCCAGCTGCTTGTCCGCCTACATACAAGTCAATCCATGGGTGTCCTTGGTATCCGGTATGACATGGTCCGTTTTGAGGTGTCTTACCGTCACCGCACGCATCTTCAACAATGAAGTAGCGGCGCATGTTTGGGATATAGAAGATTGTCCCGGCTGGATAATCGAGCGTATCCTTGTTGCCGGATATGGTATGGCCTACGGCTATTGTTATCGGGTTGTCGAAGGTGCCTGTACCGCCAGCTTTGGCATGGATGACAGGATTTGATATGTCAGCAGAGCGTGGTGGAGTATTGTCCCAGAAGCTATAGCCCGTGGTGTATGCCGTGAATCTGACTTCGCTACCAGTCGGTTGGGGCGTAGGTGTCGGCACGGGTGAAGGTGTAGGCGTTGGGGTCGTCCCAGCCGCGCATGTTATTACTGCACTGTCTCCAGCTTTTAAACTCAATGTGTTGCTCGTTGCGAATACCACAGCGGCATTCAACGCTGATGCTGCGAGGATGCTCCCGCAGATCAATAATATATTCTTTGTCATTGTTCATAATGTTAGTTGTAATGCAGGCAGCCCCCACCTGGTTATTAACATGATAGAGGTTTGACGAATATTGTCGAGGTGCTATTGTGGATAGTATATGTCTATTAGCAAGTTCAAGCGTAAGCGGGTTGATAAGTTAAAGCGGCAAGCTATTATTTTGTATAGGTCAGGCCTCAGTTTTAGGGATGTGTCAAAAATCCTTGATGTAAGCCATGAGTGGGTGAGAAAGGCTTATGTGGAGCGTTATCCACATGCATAAGTTGACATAAATTGACGCTGGGATTAGTATATATACAGAGAGGAAATAGACACGGCTGGTTTGGTTCAAGGGAAACCGTAGACAGGCCAGCTCGTGATCTAAACCCTCTCTATTCTTTGGCATCTCTAATTCCGAGTCACAGCTGACTCATCGCAATTCCTAGGTAGCGGTGAAGCGACATAGGTCTCGGGATAGAGGTGCCAAAGGCCCCGTTTATTCTTATAAGTTAGTTATCTCTTCGCCAGCGGTTGCGTAATATCGCAATAACATGCAAAAGCGAAATGAAAGAGGGCAGTATAGTTCTGGGACCAAGAAGGTAGCCACAATAGGTTTCCTGATTGGAGTGTTCGGGGTGTTCTTGGTAGCGCCAGAGACAGCTAGGATGGTAGGGCCAGCGATGAGTGATATTAGTGGTATCTTGATCATGAAGATTGCGGATACCATACGTCCAGATTTGGTGCCCACGTCTACACCAAAGGTGTTTGAAACACCAAAGGTAGAGGCAGCAGAGTTGCCAAAGCTCAGCATCGAACAGCTGGAGGCGAAGCTGGATGACATAGTATGGGGTGGGGAATCTAAGCATCATGTAATGCAAGAGGGGGAAACATATCTTACGTTTGACCCACCTCAAAGTTGGATTAATGATGGTAGTTACGTTGCCAAATGCTTGAAGCGCGGAGGTAAGGTTAATCAAGAATGCTACTCGAATGGGCCGCGACAAATCAAAGTGCCAACGATAATAGGAGACTGGCATGCTCTATACGGCAGCACAACTACTCCGGCAGAGGCGAGGGATTGTGCAGAGAGCAATGATTGTTCAAAGAGATATTTCTTGGATCGTTCAGAATATGTGAAAGGCGGCGTGCGTATCTGGTGTTCAGCACGAGTAGGGGGGACATGCGCGTCAGACGTGGTTAAACCAGAAGTGCAGATGCTCATTGATCTTATTCGTGATCTTAAGGGCATCAAACTTGATTAGTGTTATGAAGAAACGATTATTGTTCGCAGGGTGTGTGATGAATGGCGCATTAATGGGGTTGTTGATGACATTAAAGACGCATTATGGAAAAGGATATGCAGAATAAAATCGATGTGGTTGTAGACGAGCTGAGCTTTGCGGCAGAGAGCGGCCTCGTAGACTATTTGTCAGAGAACTTGTCGGACCGTTGGAACAGAAAGGAAATTGCCGCGGTCGCTGGAATGGGAGACTATATACCAGGTTACGATGATGGGGAAGAGCCTAAACATTAAATATATGGAGCTGAAAGAACTAAAACGAAAGATACCGTATCAGTGGCGTGTACAGTCGTACTCAAAGTTCAAGCCGGAGGCGATGTGCGTAGCGTACATTGATGCGCGAGATGTCATGGAGTTGCTTGATGAGGTGTGTGGTCCTGAGAATTGGCAATCTGACTTTAAGGACATTGGTGGGCAGATGTTTGCAGGGATTGGTATCCGACAGTTTCGGATGATAAATAATCCACAGGGAAATAGTATGGCACTTTATGATGAAGATAGGGAATGGGTGTGGAAGTGGGACACTGGCACAGAAACGAAAGTAGAGGCCGAAAAAGGCCAGGCGTCAGATAGTTTCAAGCGTGCAGCAGTCAAGTGGGGGATTGGCCGGTTTCTCTATGACTTAGAAGTGAAGCGAGTGAGGACGGATGGGGCTCTGAGCGACACACATAAATACCCTAATGTTGTCGATGATGGAGGCAATAAGGTCTGGGACCTTACGAAACACATCAATGGTGCAGGAGAAAAGGCCCCTGTAGCGTCACAGAAGCCTGTAGGACGCGCGGAAGCGCCTAAGGGTAGGCAAGTTACCGGTAAAGACCCAGAAGCGGCCTTGAGGGCTGCAAAAGATCGCATAGTGGCACTGGTGAACAAGGCAAATGACGGTGAGCCTATACCTACGGAGGCAGCAGAGAAGAAAGCCTTCTATGCTGAACAGGTATTTCAGATCACAGGACAGTCGTTACCTTTGGCGCACAGCTTAGAGGATTATGAGGCTATCGGTCAGGCATTAGCAGAGGAATTAGAAAAAAAGAAATAAATATATGACACCGGAAACAGTTAGTGCGATTCAGAAGGCGTTAGAACCAATAGCAGCTAAGATCGGACAGGGTGCGCAGTTTGGCTGGGAAACTGTTGTATACCAGCAATACCTAAGCGGGTTGACGCATCTGATGGTGGCTGGCTTTAGTTCAATTGCTGTGGTTATTGGGATAGTTATGATAGTTACAGCGGTGAGAATGCCCAAAACAAAGAATTGGCAAGATGACACAGTGTTTACGGACGCAGCTGCGTCTATGCTGTTGGCTGGGATATGCTTACAGATGGCATGGGTTGTCGTCATCGGCACCCTATCACAAGGGATTCTGATGATGTTGAACCCGGCATATTACGCATTGGATTTCTTTATTCACTTAGCTAAATAACATGGCAGATAAACAATTTGTTACAGGAATGCGAGTGTTTAAACCTAAAGACACTGCGCCTGAATTTGTAAAAGGGCAGTTGGTATTAAACGCGAATGAGATTATTCCGTGGATAGAAGCAAATGCGTCTGGAGATGGCAGTATTCGCATCGATATTAAAGAAGGTCGAAGTGGTAACTGGTATTGCGAGAAGAATACGTATGTGAAGGGGACTGAGGCTAAGCCAAAGGATACGACTTTGGACGATATATTCTAGGTATGACACTCGCCGCAACATCCCTAGAAGCCTTTGAACTTCTAAAGCCTACACTGTCAGAAAAGAGACAACAGGTACTAGACTACATTCGAGAGAACAGGGGTTTGTGTTGTAAGGAAATAGCGCGAGGGCTGGGGTGGGAGATTAATAAGTGCTCAGGTCGTGTAACGGAATTATCAAAACTTAACTTAATAGTGTTCGACGGCACGAGGATGGTGGATGGAAGAAATGTGCAGTGCTGGCGGGCGCGGTAGTGTATGAGAGATTACCTAATGACCATCCCCCTCTATATCTTCTGCAAGATTGGTGCGGGGTTGATGAGGGGGTGGAGGGATTAGAAGACGTAAAAGACTGTTTGCTCGACTGATTACTAGACTGTGATTTGCGACATACAAACATGAAGAACAAACTTTTAGAGAAGGCAGTAGGTGCAAGGTCGAAAATTGGTTACTCGCGTGAGGTGCGGCCGTACACTAAAGATGAGCTTGAGGTATGCATTGCATATCTGGAAGGGCAGATAACGATACGACAATATGCGGCAGCGATTGATATGAAATCGCCGGGACAATTGACACATCGCCTATCAGGGCTCATTCGATGGGGGATACAGGAAGGACACGTTAAAATTCAAGGTCTATGAAAATTGATATGCCGCAGAGGTATGAGTACGAGAGCGAAAATTGCAGCCAGTGTAGCGGTCGAATTATCAAGGGCGATGTGGGGATTTAACGTCGCAAAATGTATACCTCGCGACAAGAAACAGCCCCGCAATCGCTCGCGGGGCTTTTCGCCTTGTAGGGTCTACATTCGGTCCCACCATTTGGTGGTTGGGGGATGCAGGCGCACTTCTCTGAATGGGTCGATTGCTTCTGTGAGCCGGTTGTTGGCGTCGAAATACGACTTCCAGCAGGCGGAGTTGCAGAAGGTCTTACCATCCACGCGTACATAGTTGGTCGATTGCTTCAGGACGTTTTGACAAGAAGGGTCGGCACATCTGTGCATGGCGCTTTCTCCTCAAAGAGCGATGCGTTAAGTGTACCTGATGAGTTGTGGATTACGGGATTGCGGAGTGGGGATAGTGGTAGTATTGGGGTATGGATATAACACCAGTTCTAGAGGAAAGGGGCCTTAGATATGGAAGGTTTGCGGATAATTCCGCTATTGCTCAGATGCTTAAAGATGTGATGCATAAGTCGCCGAATTGGGACAAGCTGCCAATGGACTTTAAAGAGGCTTTGGATATGAATGCGTCTAAGATTTCGAGGATGCTGTGTGGGGATTGGGAGTGGCTTGATAACCCTAGGGACATCATAGGTTTTTGGTCATTGGTGATTAATGACCGTGAGTCGTCATCGTCGTCAGAAGGGTAGCTGATTTCATCGTTGGTACAATCGGCATCGAAAAGACCCATATCATGTAAAGATTATAGGGGGATTTTTCTGTTTCTCTAAAGGACCGTAATTATACGTGCGGCAGTCGATGCAGATATAGCGCTGCTTCCATCCTAGTTTTAGAGACTTCCAGCCTTGTTTGATGAGGTGTGTCGAGGCGCAATGCTTGCAAGCACTGTCTCTGCGGATGTGGAAGTTTACATTAGGGTGGTTTGGTATGAATGGCAGGATGCGCTTGTAGACGCCTTCAAGTAAAGGGTCTACATCATGTTTGTTGTACTCTTCCATCGTTTTCCATGCTGCCCGGTCTCCGTGCATGCAGGCGGTCCATAGATGCCTGCCGGTGTGCGGGAGCTTTCGGCCAATACCTAAGACGTTGCAGATGTCATCGAGTTTGTTACTGGGGAATTTGGCGATACGCCGGAGGGCAAGTAGAGTGTCGATGTTTTGGGCCGGGACTGGGGGAGGAATATTGTATTTGATGAATGTGGTGTTTAGTTTCTTGTAGTCGAAGTTATTACCATTGTGGGCACATAGAAAATCAGCCTTGGACATCACTTCATGAAATGCGGTGATGACTTCCTTTTCTTGTTCTGGATGGTACCCCCACCGGCCTTTTGGTTTGTACCCATGGAATTGAGGTATAGAAATGATATGGGTCTTGGTTTCGCCGTACCACTTGTACGCTACTGAAAGAATGTATGGTTGTTGGAGTACTTCAAATATATCTGTGTCGTGAACTTGCCAAGCCCCGCCTATAAGGTAGGCATTTTCAATATCGTATAAAAGCAGTCGACCATCCTTGTGAGGTTGAGTGCTTTTAGAAGTAGAGCGTTTTATATAAACCGGGGACCCCTCGCCCGATTGCTGCCCCCGTGCTCTTCGCCAGGGGCAGAGATCGAACTGGGTCTATTTCTTTTTGCCGAAAAGGGTGATGTCCCCTTTGTTGTAGCGGGCAGCCATACCAGCGAGACCTGCGACGATTGTTACGACGACGGAGATGGCGGTGGTGAGGTCTTCGCTAGGCAATGCTACGCCGATCTTTGGTAAGAGGGTAGCAAGCAACATTACTACGAAGCTTATATATTCCTTTGACATAGTGGGTAGGTCTTGGTTATTAACTCGACCCAGGCGTGGCGCTGGTAGGTATTTCTTGAAGGCACCATATTTGTAGCTACTCCAAAGGGAGAGCTTGCCTGCTTTCATCATTGTAACCATAAAACGGACGGCTTTCTCGGGGTTGTCCACAACGTCAGCAACGTCCTTGAAAGGCTTACCGGGACCGATCTGCCAATACGAGTTTATCTGGCAAATTCCGTAGTCTATGGACGAAACAGAGCCGTCTTTGTTGAGATTTCTGCCTATTGCTTTGTTGTCGAAGTTGCTTTCTTGCTGAATGCAGGCGCAGATTACGTCTTTAGCGGTGTAGAGATTGCCGTCGACGCTAAAGGTTGGGTAGAGGGGGAGACCCATTTCATCGCAGATAACGCGCACGGAGTGACGGGCAGCTGCTTTGGTCGAGAAATCGTATTTAGGCATAGGCGCGGGTTGTGCTGGTATGTTTTCTTTTACTTTTCCGAGGATGGCGAGAAGCTTTTGGTACAGGAGGATTAAAAGGCTTTTTTTTTGCTCTGGAGTGAAGGTGTTCTGAGCGGCGATGTAGATGCGGTAGCCGTAGTCGTATAGGACGTAATCAGGGGCTAGCTGTTTGATGTAGTCACCGGGGTTTTCTTGATAGTTATCGAAGGCGAAGTAGCGAGGTTTGAATAGTAAGATGGCGTGGTCGAAAGCGTCTGGGACGGCTGGATAGATGCCATTTATAGGTTGCGGCCAGGCATAGAGTGCTACTATGGCCCCTTCATCCTCTACGAGTTTCGGCAGACGTACTAGTGGTACCTGTTCGTAATTGATCGGGAAGCGTTTGAGGAATTCCTGTCCTAAATCTTTCATCTTTTGGGTAATATCGGATGCTCTGTGGTATTCGTCGAAGGTCATGTCTGAGCGTTGCGGGAGCATGCTCTCTGGAATCAAACCGTACTTGTGTATAGCGTCCACAGGGGCTTTGAGTGAATTACCACTGCGTGTCGTGCCAGATAGGATGGCTATGAAGCGCTTTGAGCAGGCAAACTGACCATTTACGCGGTAGCCGTTTTCATCGAAGAAGTTTTTATTCTCTTGGGTAAGTAGATTGTTGTCGTAGAGATAGTCGAGGTCCATGTCGATCTTCTGTACTGGGGCGCGGGTGGCGCAATCCATGAAATCCTCTGCGCCGAATTGGTTTTCGCCTATAGGGAGATAGTTTTCGCGTTCTGCTTGAGGTATGACGGCAATACCTGGCTGTGAAGCTGCACCGAATTGCCATTCATCGCCGCGTTGATCAAGGCGTTCTTTTACTAAGTCTATGCCTCTGTTATTTGTGGTCATGGGTAATTCGTTTATCTGGTAATAGACTTTCTAGACGCTCGGAAAAGTGCTGCATGGTTTCTTGGTGACGTTCGCTTTGGTTGACCAAGGACTGATCAAAACGTGATTGCATATCTTTTAAAGCAGCGGCAAATGCTTCTGCTTGTTTAAGTACGATGCCGTTCTTGTTTTCTATATACCCCATGAACTGAGCCACGTTATCTTTACTGCGCTGATTTGAAGATTCAAACATGCGGTAGAGGATGTATCCAGCGCCGAGAACAACGAAACCGATGAGACCTATTACGGTAGTGGGGAGTTCTGGGGTCATATCATCTACGCGAGGTCCACTTAACACTTAAATACCAGAGGACCATAAGCGGAGGCAGGATGATTGGGGATAGGATGATGAGAAGTAGCTTTTTCATATTACTGGCGGAAGTCCATCGTCCATACGTCGACATTACCGATACCCATGCGGCCCTGTGCGACGGCTGAGCCGCTGTTTAGGCCTACTCCGCGAAACGGTCTGAGGTTCACTACTGGGAGGTTCGCACTGGCGATTGTTGCGCTCGCTGTTGTTGATCCGTCTATGTAGAGGTTTGCGCCCGTGCCATCGAGGACGAGTAGGGCTTCGTGCGGTACGGTGCTGGTAGCGAGACCCGTGTCGGCTATGGTTTGCGCGTTGGCTTTGATACAGAGGAGTCTCCAGTTTGCAGTGGAGCTGGCGACCATCATGCAGCCGTTTGCTGGTGTGGCGTATGCAGCGAGCGTTGTTTGACTACCGAGAGCCACGTCGCTAAAGCCGACAGGTATGTAGGTGACAGATGTTGTGGACGTCGTGACGTTTGGGGTACGAAATACGACTGATTGCGCGATACCTTTGCCGTTTGTGGATGTAGCAGAGCCAGCGGCCATGCCTTTCAAGAATACGAGGTTGTTGATGATCGGGGTAGCAATGGTGGTATCCATGAGCTGGAGCGGTGGTGTGCCGGATGCCATTTGAGCTTCTGTGTTGGCGGCTGTGTTTGCGAGGATGCCTGCGCCAGTCGTGTTGACGTCTACGAATTCGTTGCCTTCACAGGCAAAGCTTGCAACCGTGGCGCTGCCGAGTTGGTCAGCAGTGACGTTCGATTGAGATATAAACAGTGTCTGGCAGTCGTAGCTTGGTTGGCCGCTGATGCGTCCTGCGACGTCGAGATCATGCTGTGGATTAGGTGTGCCTATGCCAACTCTACCAAGTGCGGTGATGACAAATTGTGTGACGCCGGTGTATGCAGAGATGATCATTGAATAGATCGACGAACTTGGATTGCTTATAGCGAACTTACCTGATGGTGTCGATGTCCCCACACCTACCGAGCCGCCGTTATTGATTAGGAATATAGTTTCTGTACTTGAGCCTACAGCGAACGGAGGGGCACCGTTAGATGTTGTCGAAGCGTAGAGGCCAGAGAGGGCAAGTAGTGCGGTAGAGGTAGAGTTGGCGGTTTGTCCAAACGTCGTGACGGTGGTGAATGGGAATTCGCCGCCACCGCCAGACGGCCATGCAGAACGACAATCGGTGCCGATGCAGAATATGCCAGCGCTGATTGCTGTAGAGGATGCATAAGGCAGAAAGCTCGACTGAGTGGATGTGGCGACGAACCGTGGGGCTTGGAGTGTTCCGGTTGCTACAGCGAGCCAGCCGTTCCAGTCGGGCGTAGAGATCGTCCTGTCGCCGGTTATGACCTCAGTACTTAGATACTGCGTGAAAGTATTTGAGCCTGCGAATTGGAATAGGTTGTCTTGATTGTTTACGAAGCGTATCGCGTTGGCGTAAAACTGCATACCAGTAAGATCAAACTCAATCGCCGATGTCTCTGTATCGTCGGATATTATCGGTGTATATATTTGCGTGTCTGTTCTGATAGAAGAAGAAGCGTTGAGGCCGTTTTGAAGCCAGAGTATGCCGGATGTCGCTTGATTGAGAGCGTTCCAGTTCAGTGCCGGGGTGAATGGATACGTACCACCTCCGCCTCCACCGGATGCGTCAGAGCCACATTTAAGGTTGCCGCTAGCGTCAGTGTCGATGGTGTCGCAGCTTATGAGGTTCGATACTGTGAGGGCTGTTGTGGTGGCGTTGGTGGCAAAGAGATTTTCAGCGGTGAGGGCGGTCGAAGAGGCGTAGGGGAAGACGTTTTTTTGATTGGCAGTCGATGTGATGGCTCCTGACGCTGCAATAGCGCCGGTATTAGATACGGAGAATAAAGTGCTCGTGGCAGTGCCACCGGTTGATGAACTTATTACAAACATCCAGAGAGGGATTGGATTATTCCAGTTTGGTGCAGCTATGGTAAGTCTGGCCATTGGACTGGTTGTTGCTAGACCAAGGTTGCCGTTGTAATCGAGGCGCATTTTTTCGCCAAGGCCAGTGAATCCGGAATCTGTGTTATTGAATGTGCGGAACACCATGGCGGAGTTTCCGGCGGTTGGTGTATTGGTCCTTATTACACCGATTTGGCCAGTGCCAGAGGAGAAAGCATTCGATGCGGCAGTCGTGTTTGTGAGGTTGATTGTTGCTTCGGTTCCAGCTGCTGTAGCGTTTGATCGGAGCCCTAAGCCGGGGGTGGAGTTGTATGGTAGAACACCGGCGGCATTTCCTGTTGAGCCAGATGTGTAGGCATTAGCAATGTCCACTTGTAATACAGGACTTACAGAGCCACCTATACTAACAAAGCCTGTTGACTGTTGAACAGTGAAGTTGCCAGGTCCAGCGATGCCCCCTGCAAATGTAGAAGTGGCTGTGGCAAAGAAGGCTGTTGCAGATGTAACAGTGGTTGAGGCGTAGGGAATGGTCTGAATAGCTGCGGTCGTGTAGGTGTTTGATGTATAAGTCTTCGGGATTGTGGTGGAGGCGTTCGCAAAGAATATAGCCGATGAAGTCGAAAAGGCTAGAGTCTGGTTCTGAGCGAGAAAAAATGACGCCGAAGTGGTGCTAAAGAAATTGCGCTGAGTCTGCCAATAATCGGCGGATGTCGTGGAAAACAGGGTTTGAAGTCCAAGAAAGAATGTGGCGGATGTGGTACTGAAAAAGTTGTTCTGCGTTTTCCAATAGTCTGCGCTCGTGGTGGCCCAGCCGCTGCCAGTTCCTGTACCACATGGTGCGGATGCGGTAGTGAGTATGCCGTCCGTCCCAGCTTGCACACAATTGCCGTCAGTGAGTGACGATACTGATAGTGCGGTTGTTGATGCGTAGGGAAAGACGCTAGCGGATGTGGAGGTGGAAATGATGGTACCGGCGATGAACATATTTCCTTGAACCGAGAGAGCTGAACCCGGGCTGGTTGTGGCAATGCCGAGAAAGCCCTGTATGAGAGCGCCATTTAGTGGGGCGGAGGTAGTCCCCATGTAATCAGAGCCAATGACGATTCCGCCAGCGAATCCAAAGTTAGATTTTAATGTTGCACCGTTTACGAGATAGATAGGTGGTTTACCAAGTCCTGTTCCAGATACGTCGTTACCATCTATCCCGACATCCGTTACGGCTGACACGTATATACCACTGGCGGTATCGATACCGAGATTTACAGACGGGTTCGTTGACGGGAAAACCTTATTGCCGCGTATGTATATGTCATGGACGCGAGATGTGTCGCTTGGGTATCCTTGTACAGAAATCGGGCCGAGACCTGAGAATACCGTGCTGTTAAGTATTATGTTGTCAGTGAGATATACGTGGCTCAGGACAATTGAGGCATCATTTTTACCGACGTCGATTGCAGAGTATACGGCACCATTAACGATATTGTTTGAGAAATATATGTATTTCGCTAGGTTGAAGTTTACGGATGCGGCAATTAAGACGGGCTGATAGCCTCCAGTAATTACGTTTCCGTCCATGACGACATTTTGTACATCAGCATAGAGGCTCGGGTGGCCGTCGAAGTTGCCGCCGTAGTCAAAGATTTTAAAGGCATATGTACCGATGCCTAACTGGTTGAAAAGACTAATGGTGTTTCCATTAGAGGTTATATTGTGAGAATTCGCTATTGCAATGCCTGCCTGAGATGTCGATGATGCCATTATGACATTGTTGTTTGCTGTGATGTCAGTGGAGTCCAGAATGAAGATCGCGGGAGATGTGCTTGAAAATATATTGTTGTTGACGGTGCTATTTGCGCAATATCCGTAGTAGTTGAATGAGAAGGCTGTGTTTATGTTGTTGCGATAATAGTTATAGTCGAAATTAGAGTCACGGACGTTGATCGGTAATACTGTTTCATTGGTGCCATTATTGTTGTCGTGGAGGTAATTATGCACAAAACGAATGTCACGCGATGCGGTGCCGTCAATATTTAGATCATCAATTGTGCCTATCGCCACAGTCCATAACGTAGCGTACTGGTTCATCATTTCATTATTGTGAATATAGATATGGTTCGACTGTCCAAGCTGAATAGCGGACACTGGCATGTGATTTTGATCGAAAGTAATCCCTTCGATTTCAATGTAATTGCGGACGTTAGAATAGTCATAAATTGTGCCAAAGCCTGAGAAAGAGGGGGAGACGCGAAAAATAGTCTTTCCTGTGCCCGATCCTACAAGATGCACAGATTTGGTGCCGAATGAGAAGGCAGTTGTGAAAGTGTATACTCCCGGTTTAATGTAAATGGTAGTAGAGGCGGCAGAGTTTATCGCGGCCTGTATTTGCGTAGATGCGTTTGCGCCAGACTGGACAGGATACTGACATTGCTCGGGTGCGATACAGACTGTAGTAGTCGTGCCTATGGTAAAGCCTTGAATTGAAGAGTTAGTTGCCGTCGTCGTCGCAAACGTATTTGTCCCCGTGAACGTCAAAGACGTAGACGTGGCGTTGTTGGGGAATGGATAGGAGAATGAGGAGCCGGAGCCGGTGCCACATGCGCCTGTAGTGATAGGGCCTGTACCATTTCCTATAAGACAGTCGCCAGGAGTGAAAGTGGCTGCGCCTGTACCTCCTTGGGAGACTTTTAGGACGGCAGGAGCGGTGCCTACTTGCAGTTCTTGTCGAGAAGACCCATAAATCCAAAGACCACCAAGGATGGTGACGACTGTTACGATGGCGATGTAGAGTTTAGGCATAGTTAGGCTGCGAAGTAAGTGAATTCCCATTCAGAATCATCATCTAATGTGAAGGTTGGTGTAACTATTGTGCCGGAAACGTTGTAATTGACGCCCAGTGACTGTATTTGACCATTATACCGTGCCCAGATAACGACATTTCCAGCAACTTTGTTGGATAACGTGATAGAAGTAGTAGCAGATGTGGTGGCAAAGACTTCATGCTTGATCATTTTGGACATGGCTAGTTCAAGGGCTATGCGGCTCATGCCGCCGCCGCCTGACGGTCGCTTCGATACTTCAGTGATCTTTTTCTCTAGCTCATCAATACCTTTCACAGCGCTTTTATCTAGGCGGTCATCTCCTTGTAGGGCTTCAAGCTCATTGCGGATTAGTTCTCCAGAGACAGGGTCAAGCTGTGGTGGGGGTTCTATTAGTGCTTTAGCCATGGCCGCTATTTCAGCTGGGTCGGGAGATACGCCATCGAAATAGTCGACGCCTTTTATAGGGGTTTTGCCGTCTTTAGGCTTTGGTATAGATGCTTTGAGAGCGTCAAATTGGGCTTTAAGGTCAGCGAGTGCGGCTTTGTAGTCTGCCTCCATCTTAGCCTTGGTTTCTAATAGCGATTGTTCACTAAGGTCGTTGTGAGATTTGATATTGTGGAGTGAAGAAAGGGCCGCATCGAAAGCAGCAACAAATTCCTGTATTTGTTGTTTGGTATCAAACTGTTTGGACAGTGTTTTGAGTAGTGTTACCAGTTCTTCGTTGAGCATAGGTTATTTGGTGTCGTACTGTCCATTAACGCGTCGTCCCTGAGCCTTGAATTCGAAGTTCGGTTGGTTTCGGATAGAGATGACTTCTTGCAGGAATGCTTGGATTTGTGCAGGATCAAGCGCGTCGATACCTATCGCCTCGGCGACGGGCTGCAATTTCATGAGGTTGTTTAGTGTAGGGTCGTTGACATAGTCGAGGATAGCGGGAATATCGCCTCCATTGACGTTCTGTGCTACAGCTTCCGGTGTTACTGTCTTTGCGGTATCCACAGGGCCTTTAACACGCACAAAGCCCCTTTGGTCGTTGATGTTATCCTTTATGAATGATCCGAGTTGACGTGCTTTGTCTAGGAGGCTTGCTTTCGGCGCTGTTTGTGATACTGCTTCTGGTATGGCATTTGTAGCAGGAGTGGTGCTGATATTAGCTGCGGGCTGGGCCTGTAATAGGCTGTTCCCACGAGATTGGTTTTGACTGGCAGAGTCAAACATCTTCTGTATAGCCCTATTGGGGTCGTTTAGATGTTTGTAGAATGCGGCTATAGCTTTTGCGGCGAGACCTTGGCCGACCGTGGCAGGGTTTAGGGAGAGAATACCATTTACTACCTGGCCGCCACTTAGTATGTCAGTGAAATCAATAAGTCCCTTTACATTGGCTCTAGCGTTTCTAAGAGATGCTTTGATGACGTCGCGCTCGATGGTCTTTAATGCTTTGTATTGACTTTTGAGGGCTGAATAGCTCTCGCCGGTCATTTTAGTGACACCTTCATCGAGAGATTGTCGAAGTTTGTTGACAATGAGTGCGTCTATGGCTGCTTTGGAAGCAGTATCGTATGTAGGGTTTCGGTAGAAGGCCTCAAGTGATTTATTGTAGTTTTGTATGACTTCTTGAGTAGTTATAGTGTCGAGTTCACCAGCACCTGCATAGCGGGACTGCATATCACGGGCATATTGAACAGCGCTAGGATTGGTCAGGTTAAGAGCTTTGTTACTTATGACGGCGTCAAGTTCACCGGCTATTGGTTCCGTCTTTACAGTTACGCCAGCATCGCCAGCTTGTTTAGCAAGGGTGTCATATTGAGTGAATATAGATTTTTTGGTTTGTTCGAGAGCATCAGTTAGCTGTTGAAGTGATTTAGGGGCTTGGCCTTGAATAGCATCCCCAAATTCGTCCACGTAAGATAGGTTGGCTTTATTGTCTAGGATTGAGTTGACGGCCGTTACCACATCATCGTTATAGGCTGCGACTTTAGTAGGCGTGGTTTTGTTGTTGATGAGAGGTTTTACGCCTTTATCGAAATTCTTAGTTATAGCTGCGTTGATCTGTGCTTCGGATTTCTGGGTCAGAGTTTCTGATAGGGTAGAGAATGTATCTTTGATTTGAGTAGGCGCTTTCGCAAGTCCTTCAGCTCCGAGGATACCACCAGCAGTGTTCCCGGCATTGACTAAATCTTCAAGAATACGCTCGCCTAGAGGTTTTTCATTATTAGGTAAGTAGGCTGCTGCTTTGCCGTATGATTTAAAGGGTTGTGTGGAAGCTATAGCGTTAGAAGCGGCGTTAACGGCAGGTACTACGGTGCGGTTCATCAATGGTGCAATGGGTGAGAATAGTGTCGTAGCCACACTAGAACCTACTTTGAGTGCTCCTGATAGACCAGTGGCGATAGGATTACCTTGTCCGCTGTTTATCTGTTCAATACCTTGAACGCCCTGTTGGATGCCTTGTTGTGCGCTGTCTAGAATTTCGTTGAAAAGACCGCTAGCGGTGGGTGATGGCTGAGAGACCTTGTAACTAGATAGGTCGAGTGATTTTGTCTTGTATTTGTTAGGGTCAAGCGTAGGCATGGTTATAGGTTGAGAGCCTTGCGGATGTCAGCGTCTGAATATCCATCAGCTCGCATCTTATTGTAGTCGTAGCCTTGTGACTGGACTTTCTGGGGTAAGTCGTTGGCGGTTGCCCCTGCATCGGAGAGCTTGTTTATTACGCGATCTAATTCTGTATTGAACTGTGTCTCTGACATGTTTGTGTCCAAAGATGTCCCGATACTGTTGAGGAAGATCAAGTCTTTATCAGACATAGCACCTTTGAGTAGTTTTAGGTTATCAAGCGTGAGCATAGACTTGAGCGACTGAACCTTACTATCAAAGGCGGTTCTATTGCCCTGAAAGCCCAAAGCCTGACCGAAAGGGACCAATTTAGCTAGACTTGCTCCGACCGCGCTCTTTTTGCCAGGGGCGTCATCGGCACGCAATTGTTTAGCGAGTGTAAGCGCTTCGTTGTTCTGTAGTTGCTGTTTGACGTCGGTTTGAGGCATTGGCGTTGCATCAGATATGACTTTTGCGCGTTGTGCGTCTGTGAGTTTAATATCAGCATAAATCCTTGAAAGGTTAGCTCTCTGAATTTGCATGTCTAACATCGCCTGCTGAGTAGCAAGTGGATCTTTTTGGTATTGTCCTACCAGGGCAGTGACCTTCTGAAGATACTGAGGATCGTGCGGGTCGAGCTTCATTGCTTGCTGAGCGTTGTACTGTGCGGTGGGGTCGTTTGGATTGAGTTTGAGCGCTGCAATAGCGAGAGCTTGCCCTGTCTTGTAGTCATCCTGCTGGTTCTCCAGGATGCGTGTCCTTTCATCTAACTGCGCTTGTATCAGGAGAGATTGTTTCTTTTCTTCCCTTTGAAGCTGGGGCTGTATCGCGTCTAGAAGTGAGCGGCGATAGTTCAAATCTTGCTGATCTGCATCGAAGGCAATCTGTGCGGCTTTATCAGCCGCGTCTTTGGCCATGACGAGATTATTGTTTGCTGCGTAGTAGGCAGCTTTCACAGTCAAGGCTTGTGAAGCGATGGTGTTCTGCTGGATTTGGTTTTGGCGCATCGCGGCGGCTGTCTTAGGAGCTAGACCACCTGCCGTTATTCCTCTGCCAGTCGCGGCGAGCTGTTGCTGGTTCTCGATGGTGCCGCCTGGTGCTGCGTCGAGCTGGAGCTTGGTAGCCTGGTCGTTGAGGCCCTGGAGCTGTGCGGTGAGGTCGTTGACGGTCTTCTGGAGGCCTGGGACGCCTGCCGCTTGCTCGTTCTGGATTTGGCGCGTATCGAGCGATGAGAAGCTCTTGAGCTTTTCGGTGATACCGGCCAAGAGGTTGTCTTGGGTCGCCTGTGTGCTCGTTTGGGGAGAGTTCGCATTAATGATGTCCTGAGGCGATTGAGGCTGGCCTGTGGCTGTGGATACGATGCCAGAGGGGTTAGGGATGCTGGCGTTGGTTGCCTGACCGTTGGCGAGGGTAGGATAGGTAGGTAACTGTATGGGTGCTTGTGGTGCGAGGGTAGTAGAGTTGATCGTACTGATCGATGGCGCTTGCGGGACGATAGAGCCGCCTGCCTTGGAGATGTCCTGACCGAAAGTGTTTTTGAGGGGCATACGATTATTTAAGCTTTACTATAAAATCTACTTGAGCATTGGCCGCGGCACCGCCATCTGCGCGGGTGAGTAGTATTTTGAAATTGTCATCGTTTTTCTCTTTTATCATCACAATGAAATCCTGATTTTGGCCTACGACATTTCCTACTACGACATAGTTTGTTGTATGGAAGTTGTGGGTGATTGTGTAATTGCCTGTGCCAGGTGCAGAAGCTGTCCAGCCAGAAGGCAAGAATATTGCTGTACCACCACCGGAGACAGAACCTACGTAGGACTGCTCAGTTAAGAGTTTAGAGCCGTCGTATTGTTTGTGACGATGGTTATAGAACAACTCGCGTAGTTGGGTGAATTCTGCGTATATTTGGGAGAGAGTAGGCATATTAGGCAGGTAGGATGCTTTCGAGGTTCTCGTATGTGTATTTTAACTCAGTTATTTCAACTCCTCCTGTAGATTCGATGCGGAATTCGTATTCACGACCGGCTGTAAATTCTGTACCAGCGTTATCTTTTGTTTGCTCGACAATATAGTCGCCAGCGGTGGAATAAGATATGACGGTTGTAGCAGAAGACCACGCGGTAGTTGCATCGACGCGATATTTGACTACGGCAGTGCCGCCAGAAGGAAACTTTTCAAAAGATAGGGAAGCGCCGACAAGCTGTTTGAGACGGCTCATATCTCTCGGGTCCATGTTTGGATTTACTACAGTCTCTAGGATAGATGTCGCGGTGTATGAAAGCTGGTCGTTGGTTTTACTCATTGCGGTGTCGTAGACCTGGAAGAGGTAGTCACTGACGTAGATGAAGCCAGTGGTGCCGGTAGTCGATGCACTATCGTTATTTGGTGTGCGCTCGTGAATGAGGGTCCATTGTCCTGAAGGGTTACGACCGAAACTCCAGACGCCTTTGCGAGCCACGCCGTCTATAGTGATGGTTGCGGAAAAGAAGAAACGGTTGTTGATCTTCTGTTTGGCGGTGGCGTTGCCGTCGATGGTGATACTGCTTGAACTGCCATTTAGTGGCGCGGTTATTTCAAGTACCTTACGAGCGCTGTAACCGTCATAGACACGGAATACGAGACGGTTGTTGTGCCGCAATGACGTGTTAGCGATGGATACTCCAACAAGCATACCCTCAAGCTCTTCTATGAATGCGAGCTGCTCTTCACCCCAGTAGATTTTCTCTGCGGTGGTGGCGGTAGAGGCATCGCGGCCCCAGAGATAGACGTAATTGGGACCTACGCCAGCAAGTGGAGCAAGCGCTACAGCAAGGAAGTCCCTATATTCACTGATGCAGGGGATATAGCCGAATGATGGAAGGGTTAAAGCTGCGACGGTCCATGTGTCGTTGTCGTTTGACATTATTTTATTGTCATATGGAATGTAGAGGACATCGTCTTTTGAGTGTACGAGACCTTGCGCGACACGGTACATGGTAGGGGATGCGACGGCGCCGACGTTGAGTGGCCAATCTTCTTCAAAGGCGGTAAGTCCGGTAGGGTCGTATCCCCATATAGTCGAGCCAGCGCCACCGACTGCTTTTGCGCCGAATATGATACCTGAATTGTTCACTGCACTGCCAGAGTTGGAGCGGGAGTAGTGGACAAACAAGTTAGGACTTACGGTGCCAGCAGCGGATACGTTATTGGATGTAGAGGTCCAGGTAGCATTACCTAGAGCTGTAGCTAGGTCCTTGTAGTATATTTTTGCTTTATTGGACGTGCTGCCGAGACCGTAAAGATTGTAGACGTCAGCTGGGCTAGTGCCTGATGTCTTAGCCATCGAAAAGCTTGTTATCAGGTTTGTTGCTGAACTACTGTCTCCATTCTCACTATCACGGAATGGAGTAAGTTTGTGAACATTGGAGAAAGCATCAAAATTGGTGAGAGCCTTTACTACATTAGAAGTACGATCACGAGGATCGTTAGTCAGTCCGCCGTCAAATCTGTTAATGATGACGGGTTTCATAGGTATTGTGTTTGCCGTGTAGTGATACGAGCACCTCGGAGACCAGAGATATAGTGTGTGCCGCTTTGAGAGCCGGTTGTGTTGATGGCAGTCGTGGAATTAATCGAGGCAGAGAGCTGGAATGTGTCGTCGGAAACCGGGACAACATAATAGATCGTATTAGCAGACAGGCCCGTGGGAAGAGCACCGGTGGTAGACAATACGACTTCCTGAAAAGCCTCAAGTCCATGATCTTGAAGCGTGAACACTCCCGGCGAGGCTATCGTGACAGTAAATGGTGAGAGCGAGCGGGTAGAATAGAAAGCGCCAAAATTGCGCTCCATGGCGGCAAGTTCGTTGGCTACAACGTTTCGATTCTTCAGATCACTTGTCCTATGGGCGATCACTCGAAGAGGAATCATTTCATGAAATAACTGATCAAATACGGGTGTCGCGGTGCCTGTGCTTAGATCGGAAGTGGTCCAGGCTGTTGGGAGATACATGTCTTTGTATCCTCGTATCAGAGATAGGTAATACTCATTAGCAGCATTGAGCTCTATTACCATATCCGCGTCGGGAAAGTTCGTCACGTTGGTAGGTACGCGCTTGTATATCAGTGATTTCATTTGTGAAAGGTTCATATAGATGGGTTATTTTCCCATCTCTACCCCAGTAAAGGGGCAGAGTGAGGAAACAACTTAGGACGCCACGTTGATGTCGTACAAGGTCGGCGCGTAGACCGCTGGGGTCAAATGGCCGATGTCGACACGCGAGTAGAACAAGGTTCCTGAGAGGACGCCACCGGAAGAACCAGCAGGGAAGTCCTGGGTCATGAGCTTACCGTAGAGGGAAGACAAGACGCCGAGACGCTGCGATTTCTTCACGCCAGCAAACAAGTGGTTTGCGGTAGTGTCGTTGGACCAGTAGTGGTCAACGCCCATGTAGCGGAAGCCTTCAACAGTACCCTCTTTGAGGGCGATGTCAGCGAGGCTGTAGCCGTTAGCCTGAACGAAAGCTTCGAGAAGCTCGAAGTCTTCAGGACGCCAGATGATGAACACGCCGAGTTGGCGCATACGAGACTGGCCGTTAGCTTTGCGGATGATGCGCTTCAAGCCACGGATGATGTCGTCGATGTTAGCAGCTGAGACGGTAATCTGTCCAGTTTGGCCGGAGGTGATTACGCCAGTGCCTGGATCGCCGATGTCTGTGAATGAAGCATGCTGAGCGAGGACGTTTGCTTCAATGAATTCATTGAGCAAGTCTGCCTGGATTTCTGCCATCTCCATCTGGGTGTTGTAGCCCGTCTGAGCCTGGTCAGCGAAGTCAACAAAGATCGGGATGTCGCGACCTGTTGAAATCGTAAATGATTGCGCTGTCTGCGCGAAGTCCTGCGGGTTGAAGGCAGTACCACGAGTGACAGTCTGAACTGAAGGGACCGTAGAAACGTATCCGCTGTTGATGGTTCGGGTGTCAGTATAAGTGACATCGCAAACCTCTTTCCAGTTCTGAGGGTGTGCGAGACGATGCTGAAGCGTCGTTTCGTAGTCCTGGGTGTATATGACTGTGTTAGCCATAGTTTGAGGTTAGTGGTTAAGTAACCTTCAGGACTTATTTGCACTATTTGTCGTTGTAGAACATCTTAGTGTTCTTACCTTGGTTTCGCTTAGCTTGAACATACTGATACGCTAAATCTCTTCCGAGTTCAGCGGGTGGATGTTCGCCCTTGGCTATCCAGTATTCAACGGTGCTGCGTCCACTTACTGTGTTGCCTCGTCCATTAGTGGACTGTGCAGCAAGTTCGTTAGATTTAGTGGTGCGCAGTTTATCGAGCTTTGCCATGAAGATGTCATCGCCTTCAAGGGCGTCTGCATCTACTCCGGCACGCTTCATATAATCTTTGGCGAGCTGAAGTTCATCAGCGCCTTTGATATTTAGCGTAGCTCGTAAAAGTGCTTTCTGACCGTAGTCTAAGTCTGAAGGTTCAGTGGTTTGTGAAGTTTCCTTCGGAGTAGCGCTTTCCTCTTTTGGCTTTTGCAAGTCTTTTAGGTCGCGCTTTAAGGAGCCGAGCGTAGAGTTTAAATTCTCCCAGTCCTTTTTGGAGACTGTTACGACATCTGCGTCCTTTCCTTCTCCTGCGCCGTTACCCTGGTCGCCTTGGGCTTGATTTGTTTCAGTACTCATAACTGTGTTCTCTTTATGCGATAAGAATAAACGTATTCCACTTTTGTTAATGGGTGTGATAACCCAAAGTTACTAGATGACCATTACCTGCGCTGAGCAGCGGCCTGTGACACCTGTTGGAGTTGTTGAGCCCTGTTTAAAGACAAGGTATCCATTAGGTGGTAGAACACTGTTTAAGTTGAGCGGGGATGAGCCAGTGGTTGATGCACTAATCGATGTCTGAATGGTGGCGCTTATTGGCGCAAATCCAAGCGACGTAGAGGTAGAGCTATCGCCTACTCTGTTGTAGCCCCATTCACCGAAGTTTGCGGTGCCCTGAGGGTTGATGGTTCTCGAAACCGCTGCGACAAGTGTAGAGGTTGCGTTTGGGAGCTTGAATACACAGGTCGTCGAAGCTGCTTTCCATGCACTGCCGTAGCTACAAATGGTCGTACCATTGATTTCTTGGCAGCCGTTCACAAGTGCTGGGGCACTGGCGGCAGCAAATGTCTCGGATACGACGGCAACATTACCTCGCTCAAGAGCGGCTATACGGTGTTCTTGTGTCTGGACGTGACCCATGAGGGCCGTAACGATCTGTAATACCTGCAAAAGCAATGCTAATACTTGATCCATATCTATTTCTTATGTTTGGTTGGTAATTTCTCGACCTTTTCTTTCGATTCTTTTTTGGCTGGCGCCCCTTTAAGGTGTTTCTCTCGCAGGGGTTTAAGCCGGAAATCTTCTAACATATCGCTTTTTTATTACTGATAATAAAGCGTAACGTCTAATGTGCCGCCGATGGTTGCAGAGAGGCCAACACCGAAAGCCCCGTTGCCGAGTGAATGCCACCCAACAGCTGGGGTAATAGTGTTGTTGAGCACAGTGTTTGCCTGAGTTAGGCTATCGTAGAGTTTAATGGTGCCAGAGGAGGTAGAGTTCACATACATGCCGACGAGGACACCGGGCCCGCCTTTGATTGCATTGGTTGAGGCGGTGAGGTTCTTGTATTTGTTGGCTTTAGTTAATGGCATAGAGTGGATTTAGTATAACGTACTGATAAAGCTAGTAATTAAACGAAATTGTTGATAAGTGATCCGGTTGCGTTATCACGTTTATAGTTTTCAATCTGTCGAAAGCCTTGTTTGAGTAGTTTACGACCACGTACACGGGCGCTTACAAGCTCAGCAATCTGCTCGTCTGACATGGTATCGGCCACTTCAAGATTTAGGTCGAATTGTTCAAGCAATATAGCTTTTACAGCGGCAAACAGTATTTCATCTGCTACAAATGCAGCTAATTTCTCTTCGCTAGGATTGGGCATATGGTTGAGGAGCTGCTTGAGGTGCAGGCTGCATAGGTGAAGGCATCATCTGTGGCTGTGATTTAGCTGGAAGGTAGCCGAAGTCGAGTGCATCCATACCTGAGTATTCAAGTAGTTTGTTGAAAGCTTTAACAGCTTTCGGGTCTTCAAGGGCACCAAATGTCTTGGTATTAGGGTCGTAGGTAGAGAATACGAATCTGAGAAGGTTGGAGAACCTGTCCGCGAGAGCCTGCAAGTCCTTCTGTTTACCAGCAACATCCACCTTTACTTTAAATTCAATACCTTCGAGTTCGCCCTTGAGCACTTCGATAAAGTGCTTGTTGCCTTTCTTCTGGAATTCTTCACGCACAAGCTGTTCATAGCTGTCGAATACGGCAGGGTCGATAAACTGGCCGAGCGGAGTTTCTAGAATGGTCTTTACTTTGAACTTATTGGTTTCATACGTGACCATGCAATTAGTGACGTACTCAAGCTCATCAGAAGAAAGTTCTGCGAGGAATTTGGTGCCGTTAGTAAGCTCTTTGGCGATGTCTGGGATTATCCAGTCCCGGTAAATCTCGGCTATCCAACTAGCAAATTTACCGCGTCTATATTCATGGAGGCCCATACCGTTATCGGTCACGAGGGCTTCGAGCTTGAACGGTGTGCCAGCATTTGGGGTTTTGCCCTGGAGAGCGTCGGTAGCGCCTGAGATGCTTTGAGCGTGCATCTCCAGTTCCTGCATCCATTGATTTAGGAATTGGACGTTTGGAGCACTAGACTGAAGCATTTCAAACGTGGTCCCAGAAGTCTTTGTGAATACCTGGCCATTATCAGCGTCGCGCACCTTGTTCTTGTTGGTGAATGACTGATCATCGGTTATGTAGATTACCTTGGAGATTGCGTCCAAGATGTCACGCTTTTTGATCTCGCTGTAGTCGGTCCATATCTGGGGGTCCATCAATTCCTCTACACCTCCAAAAGCTAATGCACGATTGCGTATCTTGCGTCCACTGAGATGGATTTTAAATGGGTTCTCGTACTCTTTCTTGGCGTAGAGGTTGACGCCCTGCATCTTGCCGTCTTTGGTGTTGTAGTAGGCGACAATGCGTATCTGGCGCACGAATTTCTTGTCTTTGTCTGTAGCGCCTGGCAACCAACGAGAAGGGAGAGAACCATGGAGGCGGTATACCTCGATATATTTACCTGGGGTATTGGTCTTACGTCCCTTGGTAGAGTCCTGCTGTTTGGACATCTCAGCAAGCGTTACTAGTTCCTCGAGAGATACGTCAGCGCCGTTAGCGGGAGAGCCCCATCCGATCTTCTCCATATCCAGCAGTTCGTCGGGGGAGTAGAAACTCTTAAAACAAAGCGGCCCTGACTTGAGGTCGGTTTTATCGCAGAAAGCTATGCTATCGAGGGGTTCATGCACCGGCCCAGTCGGACCTTTACGCGCTATCGTAGCGCCTAAATCTATCTTTTCCTCCTTTGTTTCATCGAAAAAGGTGTCGAGATCGTGTTCGACGATGTACTTTTCATCGTGATATTTCTTGATTAGAAAGGATAGATGGTATTTATTGCTGTCTTCGGTATACAAAGTGACATTCTTCAAGTCCACATCTTCTGCACGATAGCGTAGGTTCAAGTTGGCGTAGACTAGGTTCTTTTTTGGGTTCTTACTAGCAAGTTCGTTTGAACCTTTAATAAACTTGCCGTATTTCATTAGGGTAGAGTTGCGGACATGGTCCTTAAAGTTCCAGTTCCAATTCTCCATTACCTCGATGTCAGTCCCGAATTCAGCCTCTTGAGTCTTTATGTAATCAAATACGTTATCAGGCAAAGAATTCATATCGTTTGGCTAGGATCGTGCGGTTAATATCTCCTGTGAGGCCAGGGGCCTGGATGCGCTTAATAGCGTTGATATTGAGTGGTATAGGCTTACTGTTTTTGCCAGACTTAGATACGACAAGCGATCCGGTTGTTTTAGGAGTGAATGCGGGGAGATTAGACAACGCCTCGGTTAGTGTAGCTCCAGAAACTGAAATATCCCCACCATTAACAGTAAGGGTAACCGAATATTCCATTACTTCTGGTACTACTTTAGCTTTCTTTTTCGCCATGATCGGATGAGGTTATCCCTAATTGGGTGTATGGATTGATTGGAGTAGCAGCCGCTCCACCAAGTACACGGCCTGCGTTATCGAGCACTAAACCTGTGCGTATCTGTTCTTCTGTGAATAGCTGGCGGATGCGTGAGGGTGAGCCTTCTCGGCGGCGGTTCGACATGTCTACGTCTACCTTGAGCGCCATGAGTTTAGCTCTCTCGGCGCAAGCAGGGCAGCGGCCATCTCCGGCAACATCGTCTTCTTTGTTGCTCTCATAACCTGTCTTACATTGAAAGCATCGGCAGTTCATATAGCTGGATTTGTACGCGCTTTTTCTTGCTCACGTTCTTTAGCTGGTAGATAGATACCCGCATTGCAGCAGCTAGAGTGTAGTCCTGCTAGGACTTCGCAATATCTCTGGCACTTGCGGCACACGAATATCTTGTAACCCATATCATGATACAGGATGTAGCCACGGATAAATTTCTTCGTACCTGTTGATAACACGATAGTCCTCGAACAGCTCTTCGCCTGCTTTGATGTCTTCTAAAGCTAGATCAGACACAGGCTCGTAGTTAGGTTTGTCTGCATGGTTCATAAAAGAACAAAGGCGAGCGTCGTAGTTAGGGGAGATGAACTGGGAGCCATTGTACACCTGTGGCCATCGATCCATGATGAGTTGTAAGACTTCAGGGCGTGCTGGCGTCAGATACTTCTTGAGTTTGTCATACTTCACGGTATACCAGTTTGGCTTGACGGTCAGAGCGCAGTAACACTTTTCGCCTTTCTTGATGTCGCGCATAGCAAATACGCCCACACCATGGACGGCAGAAGGAGCAATCTTGCATTTCACAGTCTGTGCAAGTTCAGCACATTGCTCTTCGTTGGTCATTGGTATACGCAAGTCGTTAAGTGAGATGCCACCTTTCATACAGCAATATTACCACGGTTTGTGTCATGGATAGTGGGGAGGCTGTCGATAAGTTCCTGACGCTTTAATATTGGCACAAGAGATGCGAGGGCGTAGCCTGCTGCATCCATGGCATGGTTCCAAATCGGACTAGGTTCATTGGTAACACGACCAGTCTTATCGTCAGTCATCCAGAGGTAGTTACGGTACTCTTTGAGGACGTTTAGAGAGCGTTTCGTAACGCTTATCTGCTGATCCTGCATCATCTGGATACGTTGCAGGACTGAGCCTGGTCCTTTGGTCGTTGCCAGGACGTTCAGACCATATGACTGCAACTCAGCAATACTCTTTGGTTCTGCGCTATCAGCTATAATGAGCGCTTTCTTGAGGTTTAGAAGGATGTCAGCTATCTGCTTGTTTGAAAGCCCTTTGGTGTAGGTGACTTCGTCGAGTATATACCCTCCGTTGTAATAATAGATTGCGACAATTGCAGTAGGATCGTTGGTATATCCGAAGTCGAGTCCATAGCGTTCCAGTCTTGCTTCGTGAGGTATCTCATCAATCTCTTTCCAGCCTGTGTATATTCGGCCTTCAGCTTCTCCAAGCTGACCATCGAGGTAGACGGTCGCAAACGCTTTGTTACCGCGCCTGCTTTCGAGTTCGTCAACGATGACTTTCGGGAGGCCTTCGTTATCTTTGTACGTGACGATGATGAAGTCATGCTCTAGTTTATCTTTGATATGTTCATGATACCAGAATTCTTGGACTGGGTTGAAGTCGCAGTAAATATCTCCTTCAGTACGGATAGCGAGCTGGGTATAAGTCTCATAGCCAATGTTATTGCATTCGTTGAGAAATAGGCGGCCATTACGTCTAGGGCCTCGCACCTTATCTGGACTGTCAGCACTGAAGAACTCGATCTTTGAGCCAGTCTCGAAGGTATACACAAAGTCCGTTTTGTTCCAGCAGTCGTCTTTGTAGTAGTTGTGCGCCTGCATGATATTCAGGAAGTCACGCATAGCCCCACGTTTTAGGTGTGGGATTGTCTCTGAGACTACAGAGTTTATTACGTTTTTTTCGCGCTGTGCAGCGTCGATGAAGATCAGGAGCGTGGCAATGGTCTTACCGGCGGAGGAGCCACCTTGTATGACCTTCAGGCGCTTTTTAAGCTTCCTTATCTTGTGTAGTGCTGTCGTCGCTACGTATTGCATTTAATATAGGCGTGGGCAACTCCTTTCCTAACGTCGTGTGGTCAATAGATTGTTGTGGCTTCCCAAATATCTGATCACCAACCCAGCCTAGGATGCGCATGTCTTCCTTGTAGGCGTCCTTGACGAATTCCGCAAATTCACTGATCTCTGCATCATTCCAATAGGCGAGAAAGTCACGCTTGTTTCTCGTTCCCTCTGGTCTACCTGCACCTTCTCGTTTTCCGCCTCGTGCCATAAAGATATTTTTTCAAATAAATGGCTTAACAGCGTGGTTTGCGCTTCATATCTCCAATTCTATCACATCCACCGGCATAGGTGTCCAGTGTGGGTCTAGTATCACTGCTTTAGGTAGCAACTTAGCAGGGTCTGCCGGTTCCCAGTTGTCGTAGGCATCTCCGGTATCAAAGGCGTGGGTCATATAAATTCACCACCATGAAAGCAGCAAGGGGCTCGCTTCTCTGGCTTTGGTTCGTTACTTAATAATGTTGCTTGGGTGAACTTACAGGGGCCAATGCAATGGACCGCGCCGCAGTCACAAAGACGGTACCTGTGATTACAGGCTATCTTTATGTTAGCTGGTGTGAAGGTTTGGCCTATGTAAATCATAGCGCCTCTAGTATCAGCTTATAAGTCTCTATCTTCTTCTCATACCACAGCCTATCCGCCTGCATTCCCTTCGTTCTGTTATTCCTTGATATAAGTTCGTCTACATCAATGCCGTCGCGTACTAGATGCTCTTGGAATGATACCCAGTTGCCGCTTTTGTGTACATTACAGGCGTAGCATTGCGGCCTCAGATTTTCCAAGCTATAGCGCATTTCAGCACTGCACACCGATGATGTTATGTAATGGCCTGTGTGCCAGTTAGAGCCTGCTAGGTCTCCATTACCACACGTATAGCACACGTTCCCGTATCGCTTCCTGGTGATCTGTTTGCAGAGTTCCCAGAGTTGTTGACGTAGCTTTGATACAGATGCCGTGGATTGTTTCTTGAGCGGCGTTTTGCGGCGTAGTGGTGTGCGTTTCATATCAGCCGCCCCAGGCGTCACTATCAATAAAAAAGAAAGGTTTCTCGCTCGTATTATGCTCTAGGTATTCGTCTAGGTGGCCTGAGCAAAGGTCACCGATAAGCACTTCTGCGGTTGCTTCCTCATCGCAGTTGATATGTGAGCAATAGCGGGTCATGAACTTAGATATTTAGTTGCTATATCGAAGCATTTTTCGCAGAGCTGTATTTTAGTGGAGCGATTTAGAACACGGGCGATGAAGTCTCCATAAAAGCGAACCTCGATCATCTGTGGGAGTTGGGTGGGCCGGTTCAAATCGGTTTTGCATTTGTCGCAGATTATTGTTTCCATGAAAAATTGGTGTGGGGCCGGACGGGCAGCCCACAACCATGCCCCGCTGGCTATGATTGCCCGGTGTCAGTTCACCGGCACACAGTTATTCTCTCACATCTATTTCATGTAAATGAGGTTATGCACAGGGCTAGATCGTATGTGACTTTAATAAGTGCAGCTAGCCAGAGGAGAAATAGCAGGAAGCCGATTAACACTACAGGAAGTTCATACCATTGCCGCATAGTGGGATTGTAGCACCGCGTCAGGGATCGTTACGCTTGGCGCGGAAACCCGCAGGGGTTCCGTCGAGCGCAGCGAGATAGAGCCCGGCCCCGAAGGGGAGACGCCATTACTTCTTTAGAATTTCGAGGAATAAATCGCATGCCTCATTAAAGCCAGATTTTTCCTCGTCCATGGCTATGTCTTTGTCTATCCAGCCCTCCACTTGCTCTATGAGCTGGGTACGGAGTGCAGTGGCACCTTCGCTAGCACCGCAGAAATCCTGTTGAAGACCGCGCTGGTATCCTTCTTGTTCGGCTGTTTCTCTCTCGCGCTGAAGGAGGTCGCGGATAAAGGCCACTAGGCGCTGGCGACTGTTGCAATTCATGTCCTCATCGCAGTAACAATTACCTGTGTGAAGGGTTTCATGTTTAAACAGTTCTTTCTCCCAATCCTCTACAGGCTGTGGCTTCTCTTCTTTGGGAGGGGTGTGGCATGTACAACGCGGCCTTCTACAGTGAGGTTCAGGGCCTACCGCTCGGCAATTTTTGCAATCGCATTTATGGCAACATATCATAAGTACTTCTGTTATTTAGTGAGGATAATCTGCCGTTTAACTTCGTATAATGTGTCCATTACAAAAATCACAGCAAATATCGCCCATCCAGGCGCACTCAACCAATAGTGCATCATAGCTCCTGTAATGAGCGCTTTAAAAAAATCGCCTACGATGTCTCCCCATGAGTCTTCTATCTTCCCCTTTAGATCGTTGGTCATATCTATTTCTTTATGAATTCCTGGTAAGCGGAGAACATCCCGCAATTCGTTTGCCATTCGGTCATTTCCGGCATCGAGCGTTTGTATGGCACATACCACTTCTCCCACCCCCTCGCCTTGCCTAATGCTTGCCAGAAATTGGGGTCTATAAATATCTTCGAGTCGTATTGCCAGTCGTTTACCAACCATGTGTCGTCGTGTTTTGTGTCAGAGACAAACGCAAAATTGCTATCATCCCAGCCAGCGGATTTTGCGTCTTGTATCGCTTGTTCTAGGTGTGTCATAAAGTCTGGGAAGTGCGGGAAAGCAAATAGCTTATTGTCCCGGAAATTGTCCTGTGGCTCTGCTTAGCTAGTCGAGTAATCTTTTTATAATCAGCAATCGACACCGTGATTGCTTTGTAACGTGTTTTATCCATATATAGAGTTTATCGGAAGTATCGGACAATGCAAGGTATGGCTGTGGACAAACGAAAAGCGCCAGCGGTAGCCAGCGCTTTAAGTCTCTGTCGTGGTAGTTCAGTCGATGCGTCGTAGTTCTCTTTCGGCCAGGTCCTCTAGAGTGAAAGCAGGCTTACCTCCACGGTGGGACCGTTTGTCATGTGGAGGTTCAGTTGCAAAATCGCACACAGGACACACCGTACCGGGGGCCAGGCCACGCTTCTTGCCTTCACTGGTAGCCCTTGGCCTGCTTACAGTCTCGTGCTCTTCGGCGAGGCGAAACTTACCCCGGCCCAGATAGTTGAGTTGCTCGATAGCTGCCGTCGCCTCCTTCATCGCGCCATCAAATGCACTCTCTACCAGCTGCGCTCTCTCCTCATCCAGCTTCCTGAGTCTGTCTAGTACTGATACTTCCTTTGTATCCTTGGCCACGTCAGTCTCCATCGTTATGATGGGCTCTAATAGCATATGTGTATCGTTCATGGAAGTACCTTACTTTGGTTTTTTGATGCGCGGCTCGCGTTCGCCGTTTAGTATTTTCTCCTCCATCGTGGAGCGGAATTGTTCAGCTTTGGTCTCCTTATCGAAGTAATGGCCCACATCGTTGATGACCACGCAATACTCATCCGGGCGCAGTGTTAGTACGGTGTATTCTTTGCCGGAAGTCTTAGCGACACGGACGACGCCGTTGGATGGGCCGATGTATTTGTTATAGGTCTTGGTGGTCCGACCGACGCGCTTAGTGGCCTGCCAATAGAGGTATTGGCGGCCGTGGATGTTTTTTACGACTTTGTACCACTTCATGACCCTTACTCCAGCGCCAGAAGGATGTACATGACGAGGAGAGAGACCGTCGTGATGAAACCGACGATGACGTAGAAGCCTATGATGAGCTGGCGGATGGTTACAGACTGGTCAAACATGACGCTACTCCTTTGGTTACAGGAGAGTAGGAAGTGGTAGGGGCGGGTTGATTTGCACAAATGGTGACAAAAGAAGAGGCCCGGTGAGGGGCCTCAACGTCATCGAAAGTGATCCTGTAGATGCTTTGCAGCTTCGTGGTGCGAGAGCTTCAGGACGCGCACCGCTAGCTCTAGACCGTCGCCCCCGGCTCTGTGCTTGGGAGCGAAACACCAGAACCTCTGGACACCGGGAGTGATCGTGAAGGCCCTATCACTACCATAGCGGCAGATGGGGCATGAGCCACGGTATTGGTCTCCCGATTTCTTTAATTCCAGTCCTAGAAAGTGAGCAACATCGAGAATAGGGATTTCTCGTAGTGCTTTGAAGTCGATCTTAGGCATGGGGACACCTCGTTTGTGAATGTACCTAATTCAATTATACTTTATGCAGAGCAATGTGAGTGGATGGGGGCAAGGTCGCTGGTTCAAATCCAGCCGGGAAAGTACTACCGTAGCTCAGTTGGTAGAGCAGCCCAAAGGAGGAGGTCGCTGGTTCGAATCCAGCCATCTACTGGCATTGCCGGTGGGTGTAGCTCAGTGGCTAGAGCGCCCCCACCCGCTCGCATTGTGTGATCGGGTGTTTTATAGGAGTGTCAACGTGGCTAAGAAAGAACCGGAGAAGGGCCGTAAACCAGACATGGTAATTCGCGCCCGCCAGAGCGGTGACAGCGATTTCTTCATTACCTTAGGCGTCGCCTGGGAAGTGGAAGTTAGCGGCCAAAAGGCCTACAGCATCAAGATGCAATGCGTCCCCATTGGTTGGGACGGTAGCGCACTTATGATGGTGCCAAAGACTGAATGAGAATAGGGTCGCGGGTTACGCCTGCGACCTCTCTTTTAGTCCCACATCTTTAAAAGACTTGTAGGGTGATAGCCGATACGGATGAAATCACGAGTAAATATGGTATCTGTAGGGGCTGGGTATTGCCTGTCATTCCACGGGTCACAATACGAGGTAAAACCGATATGACTGCATTCAGCGTCAGGATGCGTACATTTACGGTTACATTTGGGATTAGGACAATACTCCGCTTTGCAAAGATTTATTAATTCATTCATCTCATCTTCTTGTTTGCAGATAAAGAGGACGACAAGGTTAGGCAGGCCCCATTGATTGGGGTCTTTATATTTCTCTGATTTAAATAGGTTGTGGTAGTTCTTGAAGCGCGCGCGGTTTTTCACATTACTGCGAGAGCGCTGGATTTCTCCGACGAAGTAGAGAGAGTGTCTGGGGGACTGAAGAAGCGTCGGTTTTATATCAGGGTGTATCTCGGTGCCATCCGGTAGTGTTATGTAATCGGGATTAGGACCCAGATCAAGCTCATGGGTCTTTGTTAGTTTAAAGTACTTACGCTTCTGACTATCCCACTTCACGCCTAGTTCTATGGAGCACAGCGAGTGACACTGGAGTGTTAGATGAGCAATGCTCTCGTTACTGTAGACGGGGGTTTCGTTTAGAAGTTTGTCGAAGTTCTTGTGACGAGAGTAGAGACTGGCCTTACTGATCTTCCTGTCCTGCTTGTAGCGCACCAGATATGGGCGGCCATCGTTGCAGGTGGAGTGACGCGCCAGGCGTCCTAGTCTCGTCCCAGCGGTGTTGTTCAGGTAGCCTTGATCGGTGAGAGCCGCAATCTCTGGGCCGCTGAGGATTTGGTATCCCCTCTGAGGGTGCAGAATCTCTGCAATCCTCCGGTCGTTTTCAGAGACGTAGAGGAGCTGGTGATCGGCGTTCTCGCCAACGTAGTCGAACTCTGATTTTCTCATGCGGCGAGAGTTGGGGGTATCCATAGGGAGTGCACACTTGGTGACACTTGGATACATTCTAGCAGTCCATCCAGCCTCCGGGGGTCTTTGCTGAACCACCTGTGGACTTCTTCTTTTCAGGTTTGGTTGCTACAATGGGTTTATCAGCTTCGGCTGGTACCCTCGTTGGGATGCGTAAAGGCTCTGGTTTACTGGAGCCTTTGTGCGTTGTGTCCATTTTTGGCTGTTTTTGGACAGATATAGTCGGTGGGTGTTCAAAGATGGGCATCTTTTCTACAGCACCATAAGCTGCGCGGATACGCACGGCGCTTTCTGTTAGCCCCTGCACATGTATCGCCCAGTCAGCATGAGAGCGTTCTACCGCTTTCATGCTGCGTATGAAATCGACAGTTGTCCTTTGCCCCATGTCTCTGCTTAACACTACGGCGTCAGAGTGTGCTACGGGTCCAGCGATCTTTATTGCGGTGGCACCTAGCACTGCACTCTTCACATCCTCAGCAATTTGAGACCACAGCTGTGTTGCACCGCACCAGCCGCAACCGTACTTTCGTAGTTCTGTAAAGATATTTGAGATCACGGGGGAGTTCACGACGGTGTGCGCTTCATCGACAAACATAATACATAGGTGTCGTTGATCTGGGGGGATACGATCACGTCGAAGGCCGGCGGCGAAGTACTGCGCAATCATGAATTGGAGAAAGATACGCATGCCATCATCGCCGAGGGAATGACGACCACCTTTAACTAACACTACTTTTCTATCGGCTATCAGTTGGTCGAAGTTCACGCTGTTTGTGGGGGCGCTAAACATTTGGCGAAAAGCATCAGAGGACATAGCGCTGTAGATTTTCCACGCAATAGCTTGTTTGGTTATGTCCATGCTGGAGTGATAGAATATGGTATGGAAAAATCCTTGGTCAACCTGGGGAAGGGTAGAGATGAACTCAAAAAAGAGGCTTTGCTGTGGTTTCTTGACTTTCTCATCCACAATAAGCCGGAGGGTTTCAAGACTGGCATTTGGTATCTTGCGGAGCAACTTGAGGAGGTAGGGCACAATCGCCCCCTGCTTATCGCTCAATCCGGCACTGAGTGAGGACATTAGATAGCTGAACGTCTGGAGTATTTGCGGCTCTGTGGAGTTGCCGAAGTCTAGGAAATTGAGCGGAGGTGGCCTATCATCAGGATTGAGAAGAATGAGACGGTGACTAGGAACGCGAACGCACAGATTGTTGAAAAGGTCGCCGTGGGGGTCAAGTAAAAAAATGCTGGGAGAGTTATCATCATTCTCGCTAATGAAGCTAGCAACAAGACTCCCAAGAAATTGACTTTTTCCATGGTTTGGAGGTGCCAATATAATACCATGGCTCGCCCATATTCTCCTTGGTATAGCAAACGGCACCTGTGCATTAAACAAATCATAGAAAGGTGTTTTCACTAGATAGTCGAGTGGATTGCCGCTGTATTCAAGTGGAGATATACGTCTTTTCTTGCTTTTGATGTCATCGATACCACTACACTGCAATAGATTGTCGCTTAGTTGCAGTGCAAGTTTTTGGAATAGCAAACTGTCGTCATGAAATTTAGTAAACGTAGAATATATGAGATCAACGATCTGTGGGAAGTTGGGTGCGATGGTGTAGAGCGGCGCAGAAAGATTGCTCGGCTCTAGGCTGGGAAGTCTGTTAACGAGATAGTAGAGAAAACCGGCAAGTGTAGTGGTAGCTAATTCTGCCCGTTTAGGCGAGAGTGCTTTTGCTTCGCTGATTAGGTAATCTCTATCCTCTATCGGTTTAAACTCTTTCCGGTAAATCTCATTCTCAAACATGATGTCAGTGAAGCAGCCAGAGACAGGGTCTACTAGATCATTGACGCCCTCTTTGAATATGAAATTGACGTACAGTTCTGAATTCTTCAAATGTTGATCGTAGGTGCGTAGGGGGTAGTCCTCGTAGAGGCGCTGGACTTGGGCCAGGTGTGCTTTCACATCGTAGCCTGGTGTGTGCCAGAGTTTGTCGACGATACTCATGCTACGATTTCCAGCGTTGTAGTGTTGTAGGGGTCGATGCTCTCGGCTTGGTGGCGCAGCTGATGATACCTCGGATGTTGATCGCTCTTGAGCTTATACACCCGCATACCGGTGTGGATGTAGTGTAAGTTATCCGGAAACAAAGATAGCGCACAATCAATCGCGCCAGCGGCTATATCGATACGCCTCTCTAACTCTTCTTTTCGCTCTCTTAGATACTTCCGCTTTGCAGTGATAAACTCGACATCTTCTAAGGGATTCTCCATGATCTTTTGGCGAGCATAGGCGTAATAAATCGATGCTTCTTCATTGCATAGGATTGCTGCAAACTGATCGAGACCTAGTGGTACTTTGTTACCGTTTATATCGACCTCTATTTTAGCGGTGGGGTCGAGCTTGCGAGCTTTGGCTAGTTCCGTTGCGGCTTTGTGTAGATGGAATGTTATTTGGAATTCATGCTGCATGTCCGAGAGGGGTTTGTTGTGGAAGTTCCATGCCAGGAGCATGTGCGACTGGGCCATCCTGGTCTCGTGTGGGGTCGGGGCGCGTGGGACTTCCGGCTGAGGCTTTGGAGTGCCGGTGAACCAGCTCCAAAGCGTGGTGAGCGCGGTTGTGGCGCCCTTCCCTTGGTCAGCAACGGTGTCAAAAATGATGCTGTATACGTTCATTGGTACACCTCATCGATTGTCTGACTGTCAGTGTTGCGCGGCCACGCGCAGGCCGTCAAGAGAGTGGCTGTGTGATGCTGGGAGTACCGTTGACGGCGAGCATGGCGCGGTACTATCGCATGGCCTGATCTATGAAGGTCGTGTATTCGTTGTCCGCTCGTAGGGGGTCGGGGCGGAGTCTGCTGAGTTCTGCAATAAGGACAGCATCTCTATACAAACAGTGATTTGGGGTTATATCCATGGTCATGAGAGCGGAGCGGAGCTTTGGGGTGACGTTTGCAAAAGTATCTATGCCTGCTATTAATCGATCTTCACGTATAAGATACGTGTGAAAGTCTTTGCCGTAGAATTCGAGGTGAGGTATCACTACAAGCCCTTTGTATTCGGATATGAGCAGTTGTCCGATAAGAAGGGCGTCATCATCGCCTAATTCTGAGCGATTGAGCCGCGCTATAAGCTTTGCTCTAGGGTTAAAGGACACGGACTGCTTTGGAGAACAGAGTATATGTCTGATAGTTGAAGAGAACAATAGTCCTCTACGTATCATGTCCAATTCTTCTGTCCCTGAGAGTTTGTCCAATTTGTTAATGGACTTTAGAGCATACGGTAGTTCTATCTTTCCATTACGGACAGTGAGGGTAGTGGTGCCGCCTTCTAGGTAGGTATATATGATCCTGGTAAGTTCTTTAGCTTTCTTGTCCGTTATGTTGCGGAGAATATTAAAGGTGTCCTCTTCAGGCTTGAAATAGCGAGCATATGGGACGGTAGGGACATGGTCGTCTATCCATAGATATGGCTCGACTGGCGGAGGGAAATTTGGAAATTGACCAACAAAAAGTTTTGATCTCATGGGCGAAAAGATTAATGAGAATTGCCTTCTCTCGGAGGTTTCTTAAAGTCTTTCCGCCGCGAAAAGTTCTGTCCAATAACATTATACAGCTTCCCGCCGTTGGCACGGAAAAGCAATGAGGTCTGCTGAGCATCCGTGCCCCATTATCCTTACCCCGAGCGTCCAGTGTCCGATACCTTGAGGAC
>Ga0075464_10000089_pt1 | contig 35983 bp, 72 predicted proteins | sample DEB19_08_DNA_5_FD_75068 | JGI IMG/M metagenome (GOLD analysis project Ga0075464, IMG submission 75068) | Aqueous microbial communities from the Delaware River and Bay under freshwater to marine salinity gradient to study organic matter... | ecosystem: Environmental > Aquatic > Marine > Coastal ...
CAACCCACAACTAATGTTTAATAGAATTACAAATGATGAATTTACAACTTCCGCCCCACTATTGCAAAACCGATGTTATGCGTAGTGTTTTAGTCCACGCTGATTGCTTTGATGTGTTTCCGTACATTGCTGATAAAAGTGTAAATCTTATTTTATGTGATTTGCCTTACGGAACGACTGCTTGTAAATGGGATAGCATTTTACCTTTTGATAAACTTTGGAAGGAATACGAAAGAATAATTACAGATAATGGAGCAATAGTATTAACCGCTTCGCAACCTTTTACAAGTGCATTGGTAATGAGTAACCCGAAAATGTTTAAATATGAATGGGTTTGGGATAAGGTATCACATACTAATCCATTTATTGCAAAATATCGGTGCTTATCCGTTCACGAAAATATTTTAGTATTTGCAAAAGGTAAAACGACATACAACGCACAAAAATATTTTAATGGTGTCGTTAGAAATGACAAGGGCAAAAACGGAAAAAGACTTGGAGAGTTATTTATAAATAATGATGCAGGATATACCCGAAATATGGACGGATTTGCAAACCCTAAAAGCATTATTACAATACAAAGAGAAAGTATATCTGGAAGCAATGAGCAAAGAACTAAAAACTCATTACATCCAACTCAAAAACCTTTGGAGCTTATGAAATATTTAGTTAAAACCTACTCAAATGAAGATGATGTAGTAATGGATAATTGTATGGGTAGCAACACAACTGGATTAGCTTGTAAAGAGTTGAACCGTCAATACATAGGAATTGAAAAAGACAAAAATTATTACGATGTTTCGGTTAGCAGGGTGCTGTCTTAACATTACGCATAACTAATATGTGTAAGAAACCTTTATAATTAATTAATAATCAAATATTTACAGTATGAATATTCCTAAGTACTCAGAATTGTTCAGGAAAGAGCTTCTTCTTAAAAATTATGCAAAAAGCAGTATAGATAACTATGTAAGTCAAGTTATTAAATTTATGTCTGATATGAATACATTTACAGAACCATCGAAAGTAAACGAATCGGAGATTAAATCTTGGTTAATGAAATCTTTATCCGTAAACGGAATGAAACATAGATTGTCGGCATTAAAACTTTTTTACAAGACTGTCGTAAAGCAACCTATGAAATTTAGATATATCGAATACCCTAGATCAGAAAAAAGATTGCCAAAAATAATAGACAAAGACTTTTTGGTATCTAAGATAAACTCAATTGCAAACCTAAAACACAAGTCAATAATAATGTTGGCATATTCCACAGGTATGCGAGTTTCAGAAATTTGTAATTTGTTAATTTCAGATATAGATAGCGCAAGGATGATAATCACTATAAGACAATCAAAAGGAAATAAAGATAGAATTGTTCCGTTATCCGTAAATGTATTATATTTGTTGCGATTATATTTCAAAGAGTATAAACCAAAAGAGTATTTATTTAATGGTCAGTTTTCGTTAAAATACAGTCACAAGTCATGTAACGAGATAGTAAAAAAGTATATAGGTAGCAATTATCACTTCCATTTACTCAGGCACTCAACCGCAACTGCATTGCTTGAAAGCGGAACAGATTTTAGAATTATTCAAAAACTCTTAGGTCACAGTTCAAGTAAAACCACTGAAATCTATACTCACGTATCGACAAATATCATTTCAAAAATAAACACACCAATATGAATATATTAAGAGAATTTGAGCAAATAAAGACACTGATCCAAGAAGCAGAGAACAAGATATCAAAAGGCGTCTCCATGAATAAGAAGCGTCCAGTTGTCGAAGGAAGGCGAATGTTTCGGACTATTCGTGAAAAGATGGAAGCCATAGGTAAGTTTGCACATAACAAAGTAAATACAAAAGAGTGAAAATATTAGCATTAGACATAGCCACTAAAACAGGATGGCGAACAGCAACAAGTTCAGGAGTATGGGATTTGAAGCCAAATAAGGGGGAGAGTTCAGGCATGAGGGTAGTTAGGTTTAAGTCAAAAGTAAGGGAACTTGTAAAGTTGGAAGGCATAACGCAAGTTTCATATGAACGTCCTGCTGGTCTTCACAAGTTAAGCATTATGGTAGCTTCTGAAATGATTGGCGTACTTATGGACTTGTGTATAGAACTTGGAGTTGAATACGCTTCTTATTCTGCATCCGAAATAAAGAAGTTTGCAACAGGAACAGGAAACGCCAATAAAGAAAAAATGATCAGGGCTGCTATTGAGTTAGGATTTAATGTAATTGATGATAACCATGCAGATGCGATTCACCTTTACAATCTTACTTTTAAAGACTTGGGCAAATGAATGTAACTGTTTGCTTAACTTCGTGCGGTAGGCAAGACCTACTATATAAGACTTTAAAGAGTTTCTTTGAGTTTAATACCTACCCGATTGAAAGATTTATCGTTTCAGAAGATTCAGGAAAATTTGGAGTTAATGACGAACTTCAGTTGATGTATCCGGAAATTGAATTCATAAACGACGGTTACAAGCAAGGTCAAATAAAATCCATTGATTCCATGTACAAGATGGTTGAAACAAAATATATCTTTCACATGGAAGATGATTGGGAGTTTTATCGAAGTGGATTCATAGAATACTCAATGGCGAAACTTGAAGCAGATCCGGAAGTTATAAACGTATGGCTTCGAGAAAGAAACGATACGAACGGACACCCACACTTTAATGGAATGGTTTCTTTGAATCATAATGGATGGGGTGGGTTTACTTTTAATCCTACGCTAAAAAGGCTGAGCGATTACAAGCGAATTAATTCGTATGGCAAGTATGCAACATTCGACCCAAGAAGACCTTGGGAAAGCGAAAAAAGAATTGGTAAAGTTTACCGTAACTTAGGATACCATGCTGAAATATCAGAGTATGGATTCGTAAAACACTTAGGCGATGACAGACACATTTGAAGGATTTAAAGATAAGGAACAAAGAGATGATTTTATAGAATTTATTAAAAATCAAACCTTAGAAGAACTTAAAAACAAAACAGTTACGCTAGAAGTATTAGAGTATTCTTTAATATCATATCAAAAAGATGAATTATTTGAAACGTGCGAAGGCATAAAAAAAGCAATAAAAGAATGGTCAGATACGTAACAAGGCATAACAACGACGAACTTTACGAAATGATGAACTCACTTCTTCCAATAGAAGTAGAAAAAATTCAAGGATTCGACGATTGGGTAGGAGCGGTCAAATATTTAGAGCATATCTTAGAATCAGAATCTAAGCTAGTTGTCAATATAGACTTAGATTGTTTTATATTTGATTGGAGCGTGGTAGAAGAACTTATTAAAGATATGAGCGACTGCAATCTTGGTTATACCCATTGCGGAGCGTCTGACGCATCTATGAAGGGCAGAGAGAATAGTTCTTGGGTAGTCATGAATCCGTTTTTCAATATTTTTGATATTGGCAGCATACCGACGATTAATTTTAAAGAAGCCTATCACGAAGGATATCGTTCAGAATGGTCGAAGGACAGATGTTTATATTTGCCAGAACCTATAGAAATGGAAGCGTACAAGCAACCATTTACCGAGCCTTTCAATGGACTTTTCAACACGTTGTTCTTGTATGGCAATCCTTTGTTTTTAAAAACGAGAGAACATGAAGATGGTATTTCTACAGTGTTGATGTACAAAGATAAGGAATTTGCGCTACATTCATGGTACAGCAGGGAGTTTAATTTTGATGAATTTCACCGAGAAAGAATTTTAAATTTATATCGTGAAGCACTTGACAAAAAGAATAAATAGTATTATCTTTGTGTATAAAATAAGTAAAAATGAACCAAAAGATTGAAAAACCGATTCCAGAAAAATACGGATGTCACAATCAAGAAAACTATGATGACATGCCGAGCGGATGGATGATAGAAGGCGGTGAAGAAGCCTATTACGAAGCATTAAAAAAATGGGAAGAAGAAAATGGATAGCACAGGTATTTGGAACATCGAAGAAGCAAAAGTTGAACACGCTTTTGATAAGAAGTTAGCAATCAAACTAACTAAAGTTTTACCCAAAGGAGAAAAAGTAGTTGACTTAGGTTGTGGGCGTGGAGATTACTTAAGTTTATTGCAATTCAATGGATTTGACTGTATAGGATATGAAGGAACGCCAGACATTAAATCTATAGCGTCTTTCCCTTTTATTCATCAGGCTGATCTAAGCAAACCAATAGAGACTGAAAAAGGAACTGTATTGTGTTTTGAAGTGGCAGAGCATATCCCAAAAGAGTACGAAGATATATTTTTAAGAAACGTTGTGAATGCTTCGACAGGATTAATTATAATCAGTTGGGCAGTAAAAGGGCAAGGTGGTCATGGACATGTCAATGAACAGGATGCCGAGTATGTGATAGGAAAGTTTAAGGAACTTGGATATCAGTTTTTTGATGTAACTTCAAGACACCTTCGTGATCATGCAAGTTTATGGTGGTTTAAAAAAAGCATTTATGTATTTAGTAGAATTCCAGAATGACAAAAGCCATAGTAATACCATACAGAAACAGAAAGGAACATCTTGATCGTTTTTTAGAACACTATCAAGGATGGAAGATATTCGTAGTAGAGCAATACGACAGAAAGCCTTTCAATAGGGCAAAACTATTTAACGTATGGTTTTCTGAATACGGTCTCATGTATGATTATTTTATCACTCACGACGTAGATATGTACTTGGATTTTTCTAAAAGTCATTCAAATGTTTATGACTATCCTATTAATCCAACTCACATAGCTACAAGGTGCGAACAATTCGATTACAAAATGCCATACGCTGATTACTTCGGTGGTGTGACAATATTTTCAAGAGAACAATTCATTGCGGTCAATGGGTTCTCGAACGAGTTTTGGTCTTGGGGTGCGGAGGACGATGAAATGCGAGAGAATGTTTTGAATAAATATCAGATAGACAGGAGAGAAGCGTTTTTCCATTCTGCTCTCCATACCAAAGTAATGGATAAAGTTTTTTACAGGCAAAACGTTGAGCGATTAAAGAGCGGTAGGTCTAAGACTGACGGCTTGAGTAATTGCAAATATACGGTTGTGTCTGATACGACAGATAAATTCACTCACTTAAAAGTACTTTTATGAAGTTTGATCAAATATTAAAAGAACTAAACAGTATTTCTACTGAAGATAAAAGCAAGTTTAATTACCATATTGAAAAGTCTTTATCTGTAGGACATGATTCTGATAGCTTCTATGTAAGAGTTAAAATAAATACTTTTATGACAAAAGCTACTTTGGAAACATTTGACATAAACGACGATTTTATTAATTCCATTAAATTATTACTCAATGATAATACTTGTTCCAACCTGCAATCGTGCTGAAATGGCATGGAATCTTTGCAACCAACTTAAGAAAGCTGAAAAGATAGTCTTATGTGTAAATAACTGTTCTGTATTTCCGTATTATAAGTACAAATGGAACGACAATGTACATATTCAATACTTCGAGTTCAAAGGAGATCCTAAATTATGCCATAATCTTACGTTCAGGCGTATGATCGACATACCATACAACGATATACTTGTATTGGAAGATGATGTGACGTTGTGCGATGATTTTTTGGGTAAATTGAAGCATTTTGTTAGAGAATTAGAATGGTTGCAATATAAGCCTTCAAATAATGTAGCTACCACTGATCGTCCAAAACCATTTGCTTTCACACCTATTTACATTCCAGAGAAAAAATGCAACTACACGACAGTCGTAAGTGAAGATATTTTTGAAGAATTTGGACATAAAGTTTTTACTCAAAAGTACGTTGACGGCATTTTCTACATGACTAAAGGATTGCACCATGAAGTTAAAGATTGGCTTAAGCATGAAGTACCAGTACTAAAAAGCAGTTCAGGAATAGGTAGGTTCTTATCTCAAAAGATGTTCGGAGCTAAATTTAATATGTACGGAATCAGTCCTTCATTGGTTGGGCATGGAGACCATGAAAGTTTACAGTTTCCTGAAGGCAGAAAGAAAGTACCATTAATTGCTAAAATTTAGAATATGTATAGATTGATTTTTTTATTATTTTTATTTGCTTGTGAGAAGGATTGTGAGCAATGTTTTATCGCAACAGAGACTAATGAAGTACAGGCGAAGCTAAAGTGCGCAGGATTGGCTAATACCTTCCCTATTATGGATTATTCAGAGAGTTTTCAAGGAACGAAGTGCGGAAGCGAAATAGACGACTTTACTATGAAGCAAGGCTTACAGGGTTCAAGTGTTGCTTATTGTGGGATGACGATAACGACAAAATATTATAGAGTTTGTAGGTAAAAACTTGACAAGTAGGAAAAAGTAGTTTATCTTTGTGTGGTAATAAGTATAACGATATCGAATTATTTTTCACTTTAAAATTAAAAGCATGAAGTAGTCAAAAGTAAAACAGTGGATCCGAAATAAGCTGTTAATTAGACCTTAGTTGAAGTCAGAACGTAAAAATTCTGACTTTTTTTTTTGCATTTTACTTGACAATTAAAATATTTATACTTATCTTTGTGGTATTATTTCACATAATTAAATAAAAATTATGTCACAAGTAATTTCAATAGATCCAAACAGTTATGGCATACAGCCAAAAGAAGCTGACGAACTATTATTAAATCTCAAACAGCTAAAGGCTGAAAAAGAAAAGTGGATTAAAAAAATGATTGATCATGGTAATGGAATTTTACTTTTACCTGAACGTGGATCTGCCCCTTGGTTTGGGCCACTTGCTATGTCGTGCGGTAGGTACTTCGTAATGGGTAAAAAAATAAACTTCATTGGTGGATCATCATCGAATAATGTTGGTAGCGTTTTATTCCATTTTGGCGGTGAAGCAATTGCTAAAATTAAGAACTCAGGACTTTCAGGACACTTCGTAAATGTAGAATATTTCAATCCAAGATAAAATAATCACCATTTTTACTTGCGTGTATGGAAGGAATATCGTATATTTGTGCTGTTGTTTTTCGCTTGAAGTCGTGAGCAGGTAAAAAACAATTGCGAATTTTTATAAATTCAAATATAAAGGGCAGCGTCAACTCACGACACGCTGACCCTTTTTTATTTTATATGAAATCTCATTGGAATCACAACATTATTTGGCATAATTTCCCTAAGTCAAATAGGGTAATTAAAGGAGTTTATTTAATTGAAGACTTATACGTTGGAGCATCTATTAGTATTAGGCAAAGAATATTAAACCATATAAATACTGCATATTCTAATTTGAACAAATACAAATACGTACAATCAGAACTTGCAAGAAATATTTTAGATTTACTTGAGACTAATAAAGAAATTAATATATACTACTTATCAGACGATCCACTTGAAGAAGAAATATACTACTGGATATGTAAGCCAAAACTAAATAACTTATCGAAAGGTAAATTTTATGGTCAGCGTTCCGATTACGTTAAAAAATTACAAAACACATAAAATAATTTTAAATGAGATATAATTTATATATAAATCAAGTAAAGGCAGTAGAATGGAAATTGACTCTTAGTGAATCAATAATATTTGGTTATATTGCAGAATCAACAGGTTGGAAAAAGAAATTTATATTATCAGGCGTTCTTTATTATTGGATGGCAAAGTCAAAGGTAATAAAAGACATTCCACTCCTTACTGATAAGCCTGATACTATTTATAACATCTATAAATCTTTGCATAAAAAAGGACTTATAGTTTATAAAAATTACCAAAAAAAGGACTTAATAGCATTGACGCAAAAGGGATTTTCTTGGCAAAACAAGAACTCGGATTTAAATCCGAGTGAAATTGATACGGATTTAAATCCGACTTATCTCGGATTAGAATCCGACAAAACAGCCGATAACTCGGATTACGATCCGACATATAATGAAAGCTTTTTATTAGAGAGTGAAAGATTAGAAAGCGGAAACCTTCAACCTTCACATTCAGATTTTTCGCCTATTAATTCTAAAACAGGTGGCACTAAAAAACCTTCATTAGAACCTTCAGGAGAGAGTGAGTATTCCAAGACTAACGGAGGAGGAGAAGTTAGAAACCTTCAACTTTCAACCCCCCAGCCCCCCGACGTTGAAAAGATTAGCACTCAAATGTTTAATTTACTTAGGAAGCGAGTTCCTAAAATTGAAATGTCTGAAATATTAGATTCAATAGACATTGACTTACCAGTATTGAGCGCAATGTTTACCGAGTATTGGTTATTCCAAAAGATGGAGAAGTTTAATCCTGATAATTGGAAGGGATTGGTTGGTAGCTTTAAAAAATGGATAGCTATTGCGAAGAACAAAGAAATCCCCGAAAAGGAAGTGAAAGAAGGATTGCATACTAATCCACTTATGGACAAGATAGTTGAAGCTATCAAAAAAAGAAAGCTAATGCAGTTCACGCCACAGGATGCGCAGAAGGTAAATAAATTCATTCGAGAGATAAATCCAAGCGAACCTGCATTGCGTGACGGCACAGACAGCTTTTTAGCAGGACAAGGTAAGGAATGGGATCATTGGATAAAAGCGATTAAGGGAGCGATTGGTCGTGAGAAAATGGGAGAGTTATGAGATTAGAAAGCCTTCAGATAGAATTCAAGTACCGTCAGCAATGCACTAGATTTGCAAAGATGATACGAAAAGGTACAGATCACTTTGACTGCAAGGCTTCAAATTGTGTATGGTTAAAATTTGACAGTGTTGAAAGTCGGGAGAAGGTTAAGGCTGTTTTGTTGGAGAACGTGAAGTGTGAGTTGAGATATAGGGATAGTGGAGTTGATTATTTGTATGTAAATTAGAAAATATGAATTATAGTTTAGAAGATTTAGAAAAATTTGTAAATGGACATGGAGACGTAGTATATTACAGAGTTGAAAAATTTTGGTACACTGCAAACCATTATTTAGCAGACGAGAATAATATTTTTGAAAAATGGAAGTCAAATATAATATTCCCAGTTTATTCAGGAAATTACGAAATGGTTGACCATCCTTCGCATTATGGTGGAGCAGATAATGTTTACGAAGTGATTAAAATAATCGAACATTTTGGTTTATGCTTCCATCTTGGAAATTTATTGAAGTACGTTTTAAGATGCGGTAAGAAGGACGACGAGTTACAGGAGTTAAAAAAAGCCAGATGGTATTTGGATAGGAAAATACAAAATTTAGAAAATGGAAGTAAATAAAAAATTAAAGGTATTAAATTTGTACGCTTGCCTTGGTGGTAATCGTTATAAGTGGAATCAAGTTGCAGACATAGAAGTTACAGCAGTTGAATGGGATGAAGAATTAGCACGTCTTTATCAAGAAAGATTTCCTAATGATAAAGTTATTGTTGCAGATGCTCACCAATATTTATTAGACCATTATAAAGAATTTGATTTTATTTGGTCAAGCCCACCATGTCCTAGTCATTCACGTGCTAGGTATTGGAATAGTTCTAATTATGATACTACAACCGAGCCTATCTATCCGGATTTAAAGTTGTATGAGGAAATATTGTTTTTACAACATTATTACAAAACAGGTAAATATGTAGTTGAAAATGTAATTCCATATTACGAACCATTAATTAATTCTCAAAAACGTGGCAGACATTTATATTGGACTAACTTTAAATTACCGAATGATTTAAAAGATAGACGTTTTGCTATTAGCCAAACAAAAGATGAATTAAAAGAATTATGTAAATTCCACGAAATAGATATATCAACTTATAAAGGAGATCAAAGTTTAGTTAAAATAGGCAGAAATTTAGTTGACTACGAAGCAGGTAAAACGATATTTGAAACGGCATTAGGGATTATCCAGTCAAACAAAAATATTATGCAGTCAGAATTAATATTTTAAAATAATAACAAAAGTACTTGACAATTAAAGGAATTGTAATTATCTTTGCGCTATGGCAAAAAATAAAAATAGAAATGAAGTTTGGGGAGAAGCCATTAAAAGGGCTAGAACCATACAAGGTATAACTCAATACGACCTTAGTGAAATGCTAGGATGCTCACAGGCATACGTAAACCAAATGGAGAAAGGTGCTTTGGGCGGTAATAAGTTCCAAGAAGTATTGGGAGTTTTGGGATATGATTTTTTAATTCAACTAAAGAAGATTGAGAAAGTATAACTTCAAGACTAACTCTTCCGATCAGAGACCAATTAAGCATTGTCCTACAACTTGGGCGATCGTTGGTTGTGGAATCAATAATAAGAAGAGATTTTGGCAAATGGTAATATGGCTGAATGAAGGAGAAGATGTTTTTGAGTATTACCCAGAAGCGTATGATGTTACGGTTCAGTTAGATCGAGACATTGAAATCAAAAGGGGTGGAAAACACCATATAGTCACGAATTATAAAACTTTGGGTTTTATAGATGGGATAGACTATGGTTTTGAAGAAGTTAATCCGACTTTGTTAGCGATCATTGAGAATTTGAGTTATCAAGGGAAAAGTGTAAGCACAATTGCGAAGCGTGCAGGCATAAACTTGAATAGTATGAAAAAGCTTATACAGAAGCCTTTGGTAGCGAGAGCGATAGCAGAAGGTCAGGAGAAGAGATTAGATGAAATAGCAAATTTTTTATAATATGACAGGCGTAGAATTAATATCTAAAGAAAGGCGAGAGCAAATAGAAAAGCATGGTAGAACTGTTCAAATGGACGTTGACCATAATAGAGCATATCAATTAGCTGAAGCTGCATCTGTTTTGACTACTGAAAAATTTAGAAATTCTAAACATAGATTTTCTTTGATGCCAGAAGAATGGGATGATGAAATTTCGCTAAAGATGTGCAAGAAAGGTAGAAAAGAGAGACTTGCTATTGCAGGTGCTTTGATTGCGGCAGAACTAGACAGAATCATTGAAAACGAAAAGGACAACATTTTAAATTTTATAATATGACACTAGGACAGAAAAGAGTTGGAATTAATTTCAATCCATCAGGAGAAGAAATAGTTGACCAAATAAAAGCTAAGTCAGCAGAACTTATTGATTTGTGCGAAAGCATGAAAACAAGTATGCCTGAAAGAAATAGGCTGATTGCACTTGCTCAGACTAATTTCGAGATAGCTTCAATGTTTGCGGTAAAAGCCAACTTTGCCGAATGAAAGTAAAGGAACACTTTGCAAAGATGGCACTAGATTTAATTGGTGACGAAAAAGCCAAAGAGATCATAGACCATATTTGCAAGGTAAGCCGTATATCAAGAAACGTCGCAAGAGGACATTTTGAAGAATTGAAAAGGTGTAAGTATATCAAGGTAGAAGATCAAGAAGTAGTCAAGATAAAGCAAGTATCATATGAGTAAAGAAATTGTTGTAATAGGTGGATTAGAAAAGCGTAAACCCGAAATAATGGGAGACGTGGAGTATGATGCTATTACCAATTTATTCTCAATGGGATTATCTAGGGAAGAAGTGATCAAAAAGATGAACTTCGACAAAAGTTGGTACTACAGGAGACTTGGTAAAGATCCATCTTTGAAGTTGGCAGAACAGCGAGGATATGATGCAGTGGTCGGAAACTTGTCTAAAGATATTGCGGTAGGAGTTAAAAAAGGACTTCTAGGTCATACTTTCAAGAAAACTAAGAGAGCCTATGAGTGGGTTGACGTGGTAAATGATAGTGGAGTGGTCGAGAGAGTAAAAGTTCTGAAAGCGGAAGTTATCGAAGATGTTTACTACCCACCTAATGCAGCTATAGTAAACGCAGTAGGGCGACAGGTAATAGCTAGTATGAAGGAGAGCGACGACACGACTTTAGAGATTGAAAAGAGAATGAGCGAGTTGAGCGACGAAGATATAGCAGCGATGCACATTATAGCAAACAAAGTAATTTCTAGTAAATGAGTTATTTCACAAATAAAAAATTGTACAAAGAGTACAACATCAAGCGACAAAAAGATCAAAAACATTATGAATCTTATTTCGCCATAAAAAATAGAATCCACAAGACTTCTGCTTATGTAGGTCTTGGAATTATTATATCATTCTTAATCTTAATTTTTATATGATACCATTTATTGATCCAGAACAACTAGAAGAAAACTATTACAAGAAGTCACAAGAAACCGTAATAATAAAACTAACCGACGAATCAAGACAGGATTTAGAACACAGATACGCTTCTTTATCAACAGACCTAAAAGAAAAGACGGACTTTGTTGATAGTATTCGAGACTTGATGAATGTGGATGCCGACGACGTAGAAGCATTGAGACAATCAGTTTACGATAATGCCGAAATGGCAAAGTTTTCAGTAGATGGTATCAAGACTTTGAAAAAGCAAACATCTGATATATTGACTAGCCTTAAAAAAGGGTTCATAGAAGAAGAAATGGTTATTTACTATATGGACGACATGGTGACAAAAGAAATGCACATCTATTTGGAGAATGGAAACTTTTACGAAACTAGACCATTTGAGCCAGAAGAATTTCAAACAAAAATTAAAAACATAGGGTAATGTATGAATCGTTATTAGCGCAACTAAGACTTGCAGTAGAGAAAGGAGATCCGATAGCAGCAAATTTAAGAAATTTCATCTTGAATAATTATCTAGGTTCAAAAGTATTGGATCAGGTAAACGCTATTTACGGAGTTGAAAAAAAAGTAAAGTCAGGGAAAAGGGGAGTATTGAGTTTTACTGCTGAAGATTTTCAGCCCAAAAAAAAAGTTCCATTAACACCGAGTATAGAAGTTGTTGTGGAGGATGATAGCGACCAATACGGTAATATGTGGAAAAAGATGTTGGAGTTGACCGACGATCAATTCAAGATCAAGTTTGACAACAACATTCAGGTAGCCATAAACTTCTTGAACAATTTAAGACAGGAAGAAAGTTTGGAATTGGTTGGCGAAGATGAATTTAAGAGTTTCTCTCATAAATTTATGGATATGCTAAGGGGAACGATAAGTTTAAAATTAACAAAGAAGTGATAGAAGATTTATTAGAACATATCTCAAATGGTTGGCCGCAGAAAACAGTAGGCAGGTGGTTTGCTAAAAAAGAAGTAGATCAATTAAAAGCAGCCATTGATAAGCAGAAGGAATTCGGGAACGTAGAAAGATGGAAATTATACTTTGATAATATTAAATGCCACCAAATTGATTGAAGTAAAGATAAACGATAAATTATGTCAAGTTCCGACGGAGTTAAGTGAGATATCTTTGAGTTCCTACATTGAGTTTTCCGAGCATCATAGACATTTTATCGAAAAGCACAATTCAGGATTCTTGGACATAGCCATTCAGGACGGATACAAAGCAGTTTCTGCCGTTGTAGAAGGATTTACCCAAGAAGATGCTAAAGAGATAGCAGTTGGAAGATATAGCAAGGACAGTAAACAAGGAACGCTGTTTAATTTGTTGTATTTGATAAATTCGGTTATCGTAAGTTATTTTCCTGAACCATTAAACGAAAATGGTTATAAATTCACCTACAAGGATAAAGAGTATGTCGTTCCGATCTTGAAGTTATACGACGGAACAATTAACCCTGATTTGACTTATGGGCAGTACATCGAAGCAATGGAGACCATAAGAATGTGCAACAGCCAAGAAGAAAAAACACCAAGCGTTCAATTCTCCGAGTATTTGAGAGTATTGGCATCGGTTGTTAGGGAATATGGATTTACGAGAGAAGAAACAGTTTTGAGTTTGCGACAAAGGTGTGACGATATGGCTAAGTACTTCAATGAAATCGACATGAAAAGTGGTCTCGATGTTTTTTTTTTCTTGAACGGTACGATCAGTATTTAAGGGAAAGCCATTTGTTCTTTTGGTATTTCAATCCGCCTGACAGGATTTACACAGGGAACACGAACGAAGAAGCGAAAAGTCACGCTCGAAGTGTCGAGATAGGTAAGAAGATAGGTAAGACATTATTTGAGAGAATAGGTTATTACATCGAATTAAAACCCGAATACGTGAATAGAAATAGTATGGACGTTATTTATGAATTAGCTTTGGCAAATGCCGCAAGTGTTTGATTATTTCGTTACCTTTGTAAAAATTTAGACCTATGTTACCTTTGTATTCCGATTACCTAAGACTTCTGCGAGAAGCAGTAATGTACGCTCCAGTAATAAAATCAAAAGACAAAGAGATAGTATGTAAACGCCCAAACAGTTTTGCATACGTGGAAAACATAGAACAGTTTATGTCTCCTAACGTAGGATCACCAACATCAAGGGGGAAAGACTTCTTTTTCGATAGAAAAATGGCTAATGTCAAAAACCCACAAGAAAAAACAGAAGTCAGCTATCCTTTGGTTGCAGTCTCCGAAAGAACATTCCAATATGATTTTATTTTTGATGAAAACGTAGGACATTCATTGACCAACGCAAAGGTATTTGTATTAGATACCTTGAAGCACAAATCTTGCAACGCTGGATATTGCGACAACAGACACCCAGTAGAGTTATTCCAAGATTGTAGCGACATTTACGTATCATTGTTGAGTTATCTATTTAATGTGAGTTATTACGCTAAGGACGATTACTATGTGTGGCTTAACGAAAGTTTTTATAGATGGAAAGTAGCTGAAGGAAAATTAACCAAAGGTGGAATATTATTTTCTGATTTAAAGGAAAATAGAGGACACAAAATGGAATATCTAAAATACCTAAGATTGAGAAACAAAGACATATTGGGTAGAAACTATTCTATGGAAGGTCAAGGTGCGCTTTATGGAATTATGGTAGATTTAAACCTACCTATGGATCCATGTTTTGATGTTGATCACAATTTTAGGGAATATCCAGACACCGTAGTAGGAAGTTGTTGCATATGATTCACATAGATAGATTTACAGCAGCAGTACTCACAGAGTTATCTAATTATTCCGTAAAAGGATTAAGAGTACAACTAGAGCAAGGTGGGTATAACTACACCAAGACACTAAGTAATAGTGCTGACTTTAAAATATTCAAAAAAGGATTCTCAAATATATTAGTTGAAGATTACGGTATCGACATAAACGAAGGGTATTCAGCAGATGCAGCCAAAAAGAGATTACAACGAATAGGCAGACAAAACTACATCGACGAATTACAGAAATGGTTTGAAGAAAAAGTTGGTATAGACGAAGAGTTTAGTTATAATTTTGCAGTCCGAACACTTAAGAAGCATCTTGAAAAAGGGTACAACTCTAAGAAGTCAGGCAGGGGCAACGAAGGATTTATAGACGTGGTAGCCAAGTTTCTACAAAAAACAGGAGTAGACATCATAGAAAGCAAGTCAGATGATCTCACCGAAGTATTATATAGAGAATTGTTGACTTTAGCAGATAAAAACTTCAAAGTAAGACTTAAAAATATAGGTGGAATTTCAAGTAATAAAAACTTTTAAAATCTTTTTTGATAAAATACTTGACATTTAAAATAATTGTACTTATCTTTGTGTCAATAAATAACACCACAAAAATATGGGCAGACAGATAGTACGGCAACCAAACGGTAAGTATTTAGTTTATAGCAGTATATGTGATAATGTCGTTTTATATGACGCTACACCGCAAGAAATAATTGATTGCTTTGCTGAAGAAGAAAAGGAAAAAATAACTTCTAGTATAAATTCAATTATAGAGAAGTTAGAAAAAGGAGAAAAGCCTTATTATCAGTTTACAATGAATTTTGAAGAAGTAATAGAAAATATAAAACTTATTCATGGTAAAAAAGAGAGTGATAAGGTATTAAATTTCATTACTAAATAACACCACAGATGTTTGACGCAACAGTAGGAAAGCCAAGAAAAGCAGATGTCAATAAAATAGTAAATGAAATGTGGATAGCGTTTCAGATTGACATTGACTTTGAAGATATCGTAAAAATATGGAATATCGTTTTAGATTCAAACGGAATTTATAGACCATATTTAGAAGGATGGGATCAGGAAGCAGAAATGCCATATATCCAAACCAAACCACAAAGTTTTGAATACGAAAGTGAATTGCACTTTCATGACGATACGCTGTATTTCGTTTTTAGTGAAAATCTTAATGATAAAACGACTGAAAACGATTGGAAGCAAAAAGTAAAAAATTGGTTTGAGTGGAACAGTATCACTCAACAGTAAGAAGCATAAATCCAACACAACGACGTGGTAGCCTAGAAATAGGAGAGTAATGTCACTGCCTTATTAAATAAGGTACACAAGCATATCCTTAATGTGTAAGGAACGTGCAATGGTTGACACGCTGGAAAGACAGCTTTTACATCGGGGTGATACAGTAAGGTTAACTGGTAACTGGCTGGGTCAGTGTACTGAAAGTTCGTAGCTTTCCATTCCGACAACACATCAACGGAGAGAGCCGCAGAGTGATCGAATCGGGTGAAAGCATCTGAAATTACAGACGAAAACGTGAATAGTACTAGGACGCTAGTTTTGGGTTATGTCTTTTTTTGATTATGGCATAACAGCAATTTAAATCAATATATCTGTAATCTAAGTGTTAGTAAAGTTTTGAGCGGCTAAATTTTATTACAAACATAGGAACGGTAGAATGCACCTTCTCCGTTCCTTTTTAAAAATTCAAAATGACACCAAAAGAAAAGGCAGATTATTTAGTTACCAAAATATATAGATCTGATATCTCTATACATATAAATGTTTACAGGTCTCGTAAGTTGGCAAAAATATTAGTTGACGAAATATTGGAAGCCACAAAAGGCATGGTTGACGAAGTTTTTGAAGAAGGAGTTATTAATTCAAATGAATATTGGATTAAAGTAAAAGGAGAAATTGATAACGCTAGTATATGAAGAAACAATGTAAAGTTTGCTTACAGTCCAAAGATCCAATTGAAGACTTCTTCAAGAAAGTCAACGTGTGCAAGTCTTGTAAAAACATTCAGCAAAATTTAAGGAACAGAAAATTACCTTTGCCTGAAAGCATGATGGTTAAAAAGGTAGAATTTAATTGTGTTTGTTCTGTATGTGATACTAAGCAACCAAAGGATTACTTTCAGAAAAAATCAAATGTTTGCAAGGAGTGTATAGCCAAAAGACAAAAGTTTTACGCTAAGAAAGTTCCACTTCCTGATTACTTGAAATCAAAGAATACCCACAAGGTTTTAAATTTAAACCATGTTTATACTGAAAGAGTAAGCCAAGAACTAGAGCCATTAAAAATTTGCACTCATACTAAAATATATGAGAATAATGGCTTATCTTTATTGTTGGAATATTCCATAAACGGAAATCTTTTACATACTCGCAGCTTATGATTTTACAAAAATTGAATGACTTAGGTATAGACCTAAACGGATCCACATCAGGGAGTAAGAAAACTTGGTGTCCAGTTTGTGCTATCCGTAAGGGTGGAGACAGAAAAGACAAAGACCTTTCTGTAAATATAGATACAGGAGCATACAAGTGTCATTCAAATAACTGTAACTTTCAAGGTAGAGTTTCGCTGAAGGAATACAAAAGGCCCGAATGGAAACCAAACTTAGCAGGAGTTCCGAGAGACTTAGCGAATTTTGCTTTGAGCAGAGGATTGAGCCAAGAAACAATCGTTAAAGAGAAAGTCACATTTGAAGGTGGTAATATATTTTTCAATTACTTCAAGAATGAATTGTTGGTCAACTTTAAAAAGAGATCAATCAAGGATAAGCATTTCTCACAGTTCCCAGAAGCAGAAAAGATTCTTTACAGACATGATTCTTTGATAGGTAAGACCAAAGGAATTATTGTCGAAGGCGAGATTGACGCACTTACTTGGGTAGAATTAGGATTTGATTCAGAATACGCCATAGTTAGTTTGGATAACGGAGCAGGAGACAAAGGAGTTCTTGACGGTAAATTGGAATGTCTTAAGAATGGAGCGTTATTGGTTGACAAAATTACCGAATGGTATTTAGCAGGAGACAACGACGCAGCAGGAGATTATACATTTAAGGAAATTGCTCGAAGGATCGGTGAGTACAGGTGTAAGAAAATAGATTTTGGGAAACATAAAGATTCAAACGAGAAGCTAACCGAACTTATCAATAACGGATTATCCAAAGATTTGATCGCTGAGACGTTCAGGAGACTTGTGGACGACGCAAACCCATTGCCAGTCTTAGGTATTCAGCCATTGGATAATCGAATGGTGGACGAAATGATAGACAGGTATCATAACGGAGTTTCAACAGGTGACGGCATAGGTTCTTCTTTGGATAGTTATTGGACGAACTTAGATGGAGAGTTGACATTGATCACAGGATATCCGGGAGACGGCAAATCTCAATTTCTTAGATTTGTAGCCGTTAACCTAGCAATGAAGAAAGGATATAAATTCGCTTGTTATTGCGTTGAGGACAACCCTGCTAGTTATTTCTATGAAGATTTGGCGACAATATTCATGGGTAAAAACTTAGACCCAAAATATCCTGATCGTGCTTCAGAAGCAGAATATAGATCAGCATTGAATTTTATAAAGGATAAGTTTTTCTATATTCACCCTGAACCTGACCCAATTACAGGAATGTACCCACTGCCTGATAATAAGTGGATAAACGAAAAGATAGCATTCTTGAAGTTGCAATATGGCGTTAATTCGTACATCAAAGATCCTTGGAATAAAATATACCACAATTTAGCGATGGCAGAACACAAGTACCTAGAGAACGAGTTAAGCAACGAGAAGCTGTTTGGAGGTGGGTACAAGGCGTGTTTGTATGTTGCTCACCCAGTTGGATCGGTTGACAGGGAAAAAGATGGAAGCCTAAAAGCACCTACACAGTACAAGATAAGTGGTGGAGCCATGTTTAATAACATGATGGATAACATTATGGTAGTTTTCAGACCCGAAAGAGAGCTAGACCCAAAAAGTAAGAGAGTTCAAATTTTAATCAAGAAGATCAAGAAAAAGAGAATTAGGGGAGACGAGGGTATTGTTGAGTTTACGTTTCATAAATCTACGAATAGGTACGACGAAGCGTTGGACGATATGGGATTTGAAAATTACAACCCGAAGATCGAGAAGAAGATCGAAATGAATGTTGTGGATGGATTTGACTTTGAAGACTTAGGCAATCCACTTAATTTTGGCGAAATACCTTTTTAATAATTAAATAAATACATTATGTCTTACACAGAAATTTACAAGTTTAAAAAAGATGGCAATATTGAATGTTTTGCCGAAGTAAAAAATGCTTTTCGTGGAGCAATGGCAATCTGGAGTAATGTAGAGAAAAGATATCTACCTAAGTTTATGCCTATTTGGGCAATGGGAGACACTTCAAAATATTATAGTAGAGTGTCCGACATTATGGGCGGTGGAATAAAAGAAATATGGGCATTGTTTGAAACTACCAAGATATCTGAAACTGATAAAATTGTGCTTGGTTCTTCTTTTGACAATGTAGTAGTGATGAAAGAAGATTTGCCGAAATTAATAGAAGCGTTTAGGAATTTTGTAGGAGAAACTTCGCTAAATGAACAAGCAGACTTGATTGAGAAAGCTTATAATACGGATGATGATCTAATTGCAATTGCATGGAATCAAACTTCTGTAAATGGTGATGCTTGGCAGTCTAACGAAACAGGACTTGATGAAGATGGTGACGAAATTTATTTGCCATATAATTTACTAAAAGAAGATAAGCATTGGAATCTTTTTGAAGAAATAAAACAATAATAGTTAATAAAAAACTGCGTAAAAACTTGACTAAAACAAGTAAATGTGTTATCTTTGTATAAAATAAAATAATATTTATTATGGATAAATCAAAGCAATTAGAATTCAATGATTTGCCTAAAGACACAGTAGTGGTTTATAATAAAAAATATCCAGACTATCATATCTTTGTTCAGTCAGTAGGAAGGGTAGATAGATTTATTGGTGGTGGAAAAAAGTTTTTAGAAAGTGCAGATGCGGTAATAACTATTACTAAAACGCCAGTAAGACAATGAGTAAACATAAACTAATCCATTTTAAGCCAAAAGTAGATACTGATTTAGATTTAGAAATAATAGAATCTATGGAGTATAAACTTAAAAAATATAAGGAAGAATTAGCGGAAAATCCTAATAGTGTATTTTATCAAGGCTTAGTTAAGAATACTCAGGAATATATAAACGAATTAAAAGGTATAAATTAAATGCTTCGTGATTACCAAAAATTGACCATACATCAACTTTTTACCGAGATAAGAAACGGTAACAAAAGAGTATTGGTAGTATTAAGTTGTGGAGCAGGTAAGAGTACTATATTTAGTCAGGTCTGCAAGATGGCGCAAGATGGTGGAAGGAAAGTTCTTTTTGTTGTCCATAGAAAAAAGTTAGTACACCAATTCAAGGAAAGACTTCAAAAGCAGTTTGGAGTAGGAAGCGGTTTGATATTAGCAGGAAACAAAGAAAACAGAAGATGGAACGTACAAGTTGCTTCTATTCAGACATTAGTAGGCAGAGATTTTCCCGAAGCAGATTTGATAATTTTTGACGAAAGCCACCATATCAAGTCCAATCAGTTCATGAAAGTAGTTGACCACTATTCCGATAAGGCATTAATTGGTTTAACTGCTACGCCAGAAAGACTAGATGGCAGTGGATTAGGAGACGTGTTTACAAGTTTGATCAATCCCATAAAGATGGATCAGCTTATAAGCCAAGGATTTTTAGTAAAGACCAAACCATACGCACCAAGTAGGAAAGTCGATTTATCTAAAGTTCACATTAGAGCAGGAGAGTTCGTCGAGAGTGAAATGTTTGATGCTTTCAATTCTATCCATGCTTATGCAGATGTGGTAGCCATGTACAAAAAACATTGCTCAGGGAAAAGAATGATCGTTTTCAATGTGAACGTTCAGCACTCAATAACCATGACGCAATACTTTAACGAAGCAGGAATACCTTCAGCACACATCGACGGTAATACGCCTGATGATGAAAGAGAAGCGTTACTAGCTAAGGTAGAACGAAATGAGTTATTGGTGTTGAATAATGTAGCGGTATTTATCGAAGGATTGGACGTACCAATGATAGAAGCATGTTGTTTAAATCGGGCGACCAATTCTAAGACCGTTTACGTTCAGACCATTGGTAGAGCGCAGAGACCAGCCGAAGGAAAAACCGAAGCCATAGTTTTAGATTTTGGCGGAAATACTGAAAGACATGGATTTGTGGAAGATTACGACCAACAGGTATTTTTATTGGAGAAATCAAAAGGTAAAAAGCAAGTCCAAGAAGCGAAAGCAAAAGAATGTCCAGAGTGCGGAAAAATGAATCCACCGAGAACTAAAATTTGTGAGTGTGGTCATGAGTGGAAAGCAGTAACCGAGAAAGTAGTTTTGGGTAGTGGCGTTGAAATGGAAGTATTGTCTAGGGATGCTATTATGGTGAGACAAATATTAGCGATGCCATTCAAGAAACTAAAAGCAGTACACGAAGGGAAATTGTTGTTGGCAGAGAAGGTTAAGGGTTACAAGAAAGGGTGGGCGTTAAGAGTACTGAATGAGCGAGACCCGAAGTGGGGAGAATGTTCATGGAATCAGTGCATAAAGTTTTTGGAAGATCAGGAAATTGAATTAGGATTAGATGAATTACGAAAAAGTTTAAAATGACGATAGCAGAAAACATGAGGCAGTTAGCCTTCAAAAACAAGGACGTAAAGGAAGCGTATCAAAAAGTTTTAAAAGATATTAAGGAATCTTCCGAAAACGGAGACTTATCTCTAGATGCCTACAATGACGAAACGGTACTTATTTTATTGATTAAAGATGGTTTTACTATTGAAGGCACGCATTTGAAAGACACAGTAAAAGTAAGGTGGTAATGACACCAAAAGAGCAGTTACACGCAAAGATTAAAGAAGTTTGGGGCAGTTCTCCTTCGGGATATCAATATCAAGTTATATTAGAATTTATTGACAAATGTTCGTTGAGTGATTTTGAAAAACTTAATGACCTAAAATACGATGCTGATGAAGAAGTTGGAGTACACAGTGACGATTAATCCTGATGGCACATGGTCTAAGAACGACAGAGTAAGACCCGAAGTAATGAAGATGTTTCATACTCAAGGATACACTACTTATTTGACCATGACTTTCTTTGGACAAGATAAGCAAAGGACGAATGATCAAAACGCTTATTATTGGGCAGTAGTCATTCCGATGGTGACAGCAGGATTTATTTTACAGGGAAATGAATTAAGAATCGGATCGAATAGAGATTACGCATTAGTTCACGAAATGATGAAGGATCGGTTTATCCCAGAAGGAGATATGGTTTTTTTCGATAGGAACGGAACTAAGTACGGAATCAAAGAAAAGACGACCACAGCTTTGGACACTAGAGCGTTTAAAAAATACTTGAAGGACATAAAAGCGTGGACATTTGATTGTTTAGCGGTTGACATTCCTGAACCTAATGGAATGGTAAGGCTGCCAGTATCGAATGGTAAAATTTTAGAAATGAGTGTTGAAGAATTTTTGGAATCAGTTAAATCACAGGAAAACAATGAGTGACATTTTTGGTATAAAAGAATTTGTATGCAGACATTGTGCTATATTTTTGTCATACGAAGAACTGATAGAAGGTAAATGTCCTGAATGCGATAGCGACGATAGTGTGTTTCTTAATGACATAGAAGAAGAAGAATGAATAAGATATTGTTATTTTTTAAGCGGTTTAATCAAAAAATGCCAAGAATTATTGGAATAATTCTTGACAAGTCAGAAGCGCTTAAAGGCAATGAAGAATACAGGTGGGAAATCGTTAATAGTATTTGGAATGAAGAATTAGTTTAATATGTATAAAAGCCTTGAATTTTTAAAACAAATAAAGTCTCCACTTATCAGACACTCAAACCCACAGGTAAAAAATTATCTGATAATGATGTGCAAGATAACACTAGACCACTATAAAGATTGGCCAGTTAAATGCACTAGGTGGATGGACTTTGAAGTTCCTTTGGCAGTGCAGCCTTTTTTGGGTGAAAAATTGTCGATAGAGATCGACGAAAGTATGAGTTTAAGTATAAAAATTCGTAAATAATTTGTAAATTTGCATTATGGTTAATAAAGTTTTTTTGATTGGTTCGCTTGGGAAAGATCCCGAAGTCAGAATATTAGAAAATGGAACAAAGGTAGCTAGTTTCAGCTTGGCTACGTCAGAATCGTACAAGGATAAAAATGACACTTGGCAGAACTTGACCACTTGGCACAATATTGTCGCTTGGAGAGGATTAGCAGACAGAGCAGAAAAGCTAGTGAAGGGAGCAACTGCTTACGTTGAAGGTAAAATCTCACATCGGGAGTACACCGACAAGGAAGGAAACAAAAAATATCTGACAGAGATCGTTGCTAGTAGTATTTTGTCTTTTGCTAAGAGTGAAAAAAGTTCTTCTAGTAACGAAGAAGTTTCTTTGCCTACAGTGGATGATTCTTTGCCATTCTGATGAGCAAAGCAGTAGCAGAGCAGTTATTTTCGAGATACATTAAACTTCGTGACAGTAACCAATATGGATACGGATATTGTATTGACACAGGAAAACCTTTCTTCCATTATATCAAAGATGGGAAGTGGTGTAGTAATGTCGAGTGCGGTCATTATATTTCTAGGGAAATTAAGAGTATAATGTTTAATGAGAATAACTGCCATGCTCAATTAGCGGTTGCAAATAGAAGTATGGTATTCACTAATTACCGAGAAAATCTGATCGAAAAGATAGGAATTGAAGAAGTGGAATGGTTGGAAAGTAAAAAATACGAATGGGGATCCAAGACTTATTTCGAGTTGGATTACGAAGCAATCGCTGAAGAGTATAGGGTTAAGGTAGATAAATTGTTAAAAAATAAAATGTTTTGAAAGTAGGTAATAAAAAGTTGACAGCCATGCAATACAATGTTTATAGATTTGTAATTGTAAATGGCATCCAAAACAGTGAAGGGCTTGAAAAATTAATGTACCCTAATCCTACTGAGTGGGAAAGTAAATTTATTCTACCTAAAATTCAGACATGGTATTCAGCACTTAAACATTTAAAAGTTATATGAAAAATTTGTAACTTTGCCGCATGGATAAAAAAGAACTTATTGCGGCATCTAGAATATTAATGACCGATTACAATCGTTTCCCAAGCGCATTGTATGAGTTCACCAAAGCATTTTGGCATGAAGTTGTCAAAGATCCGTTTATTGATAATTGGCATATTAAATTCCTTTGCGACGAAATACAAGCATGGTCAATATCTATGATCGAGCGACGCCCAAAGGAACAAGACATGATCATCAACATAAGTCCGGGAGAGAGTAAGTCAACTATTTGCTCAGTAATGCTTCCTGCATGGTTGTGGACAGTTGACCCTACAATTCAGTTGATTACAGTTTCTTACAATGCTGATTTGAGCGTGGAGTTATCCGTAAAAAGTAAGGATATCATTCAAAGTGACAAGTACAAGACTATATTTGGACACAAATTTAAGATAAGAGACGACCAAGATTCCAAAGCGTTTTACAAAAACACCAAAGGAGGTTGGAGATTTGCCACTTCAGTAGGAGCAAAAGTAACAGGTTACCACGCACATATGAAAATAATGGACGACGGTAATAATCCTGCGTTTACGAGCAACCCTGATTTGTTTGAAGGAGACTGCTATTGGTATGACACAGTGTACCGAAACAGGAACGTCGAAGAAAGTATAACTTTGGAGTTGTTTGTACAGCAGAGAGTAGCTTTGAACGATATCACAGCTTACATACTAGGAAAACCAGCTACTAATATCCGACACATCAAAATTCCTGCCACTTTGGAACATTCAGTAAGTCCGCCAGAGATCATTAAATACTACTCAGATGGCTTAATGAACCCCAAAAGGAGAGGATGGGCAGTAATGAACAAGATCAAAAGTGACGTTGGAGACTTTGTTTATGCAGCGCAATACGGTCAAGAACCCGACCAAGCAGGTGGTGGATTGGTGAGCGATGAAGATTTTGACATCATTGATGCAGCAGACATGCCAAGTGACTTTTGGGCAAGTCCAGTATTTTACTTTGTGGATTCAGCTTTCAAGGACAAAAGTTCAAATGACCCAACAGGAATATTAGTTTGTTTGCTGTTTGATTTTGATATTTACGTGTTGGATTTTATAGAGGAGAGACTAACTTATTTAAAACTCAAAGATAGACTAAGGGAAATATACTATGAATATTCGGGTAGTAATTCAAACAGTTTAATGGTGGTGGAAGCAGCGAGTTCAGGATATGCCATTTTGGACGAGTTAGCAATTGATCAGCCAATGAATTTGATGGAGTACCCAAAGAGCCAAGATTCCAAGATATCTAGATTCAGTTCATGTACCAATATCATCAAGGGAAGGAGAGTAAAATTAATCAATGATAGCTTTGTTGGAAGAAAATGGAATAAAAAATACAAAGATATTTTGTGTAAGTTTCCGAACGTTCCACACGACGAAGCAGCCGATATTACGGTGATGGCAATAGAAGAACTGATCAAAAAAGCTAGAGCGTTTGAAGTTAATGAAAGAAAAATTTACGATTTTTGATAAAAAAGCTTGACAAATAAAATAATTACCATTATCTTTGTGGCGTAATTAGTTCAGAAGGACACGAGAAACACCAACTGATTATAATAACCGCCACTGCAAATGGCACAAATTAAATAATCATGAAAGATTTAATCTTAGAAAATATTGACCCTTCATTTGAAAGATGGGATGAAATTAAAGGAATAGCAACTACACAAGGTGATCCAAATAAAAGAAAATGGTGGATATGTAGCGTACAGCCATTTAAATCTGATTCAGATAACTTTTGGGTATGTATATATTCAGAAGATCAACCCGACTTAGATTTAGTTGGATGGGACGGTGATGGTAAATACCAAGTTTGGGCAAAAGAAGAATTTTCAGAAACCAAAAATCAAAAAGAAGAAATAAAAAGAAAGTTTCAGCTAAGTATCTTTGAAGACTTGTTTAACGATAATTGCATAGAAACTGACTTTAACTTTAAAGAATATGTTTTTAATTTCAAAGGATTCAAAGTATCAATAAAAGATATCTATGGCAGTGTTACTACAATTATTGAAAACTTAGACAACGAGCATGAATATAAAGTATTTGAATCTTTATCTATTAATTTAGATTGGATGGATTACATACATGGATTTAATAGGGAAAATAGAAGACACAAAGCAGCGGTATGATTTGTACTGCTTTGTCAAGGTCGGGAGTTTTGCAGTAACGTCCCGACCAATTTTAAAATAATTTTTTAACACCACAAATAATTTAGTCATGTTTAAAGGAGTTCGTCGTACAAAAGAAACTAGAGAGAGTAAAGAATTTATGTCATTGGAAGAAGCTATTTCATTTTTGGAAGGATTCTGCGGAACTGAAGAGAAAAAGGAAAACGAAGTGAGTTTAAAGAGCAAGTGGGGAATGGTTATTCATGTGGATCAATTCGTTAACGTTAAATATTTTCAATAATGGAAGAATTGATAAAAGATATAAAATCTGTTTGCTTGGATTATATGAGTATAGTTATTTCTGATGAACAAGCAGTCAATATCCTTGAAAACAATCCTAGTATTTTAGAGTATGGAGCATACGATACCGAAGAGAGAAGTAATATTTTAGATTTTGTGTGTTTGGATATTTGCAATATGAGAGTACCTATGTATAAAGATACTGATGAATATTGCGAACTTTTCAATAAGTCTTTAGTAGCGAACGCAACTTTAAAAGGTTATGTTTTAACAGATTATTGGAATTAACATGGAAATATTAGTAACCGCATTATTAACCTTTGGCTTCTTCTATATTATTTTTTGCAAGGAAGAGAAGGAGTTCAGAATAAAAAATAGAAAGTGAGCAGAGAAATTCAAAAAATAGCAGCCAAGCGAAAGAAAAAAGAGAAGGATATCATAATGATAGCCTTTCACACCGTCGGAGTACAGGATATAAAAGATGTAGTTGAGCAAGTAAACGGAGACACAAAGAGTTTCATTTTTGAAGGTAAAGTGTTTTTGATATTGCGAAGTTGGTTGGAAGGATCGGAGATAAAATTCGAGATCAATTCCACTAAGGAAGTTTTGATTGCGTTGAAATTAAAAAAATTGATATCATAATGGAGAAGCACATTTTAGAAAATTGGTCAGCGATTGAAAAAGCAGAACAAGCAGTAAGAGAAAAAACAGGAGATCCCGAAGCTGGATTTAATGCAAGTACTTGGTTCTTAGGTTCGGAGCATCGACACTTAATGATACCATGTTTATATCGTGGCAAGAAGGGTAAAAAGGGGCAAGAAGAATTTACATCATCTTATAAAGAAATGATGATATATGCTAAGTTTTGCCCATTTACAGGAAAGCCATTGTACGAAGATGTGTAAAATTAATATTTCAATATAAAACACTTTCTTTAATTTCATTTCAAATAATTAGGAATTTCAGTTTTTAAAGTGTGGAATATAATCAATAAAATATTAATATAAGCATTTGATTATCAAAACTTTTAACTTTATACAAAAATATGACAAAAAACAATAAATAATCTTAAGGAAATATTTGACATTTAAATAATAAATCATTAAATTTGTATCATGGTAGCATTACAAACAAGAACTTGGACAAGAAGCAGAGACTTAGAACTTGCGGATGCAGTAAGTATTCTTAAAGTTGAGCCTGAAAGATTAGGTAATATGTGGGATTCTTACGACTTGCTGAAAGCAGCGAACAACGAAAGGGTAAACAGGCTGAATACCCAGATAGAACTTTTTGAAGGAGAAAGACAAGAGTTGGTCGAAGCGGCTTTCAGGGTAAACAAGGAATTAAAGCAAAGCGAAGCCAAACTTGTAGATATGGAAGCGCAAAGAAACTCTCTTAGAGATCTTTTGTCGAGAGAGACATCTCTGAAGAATAAGTACTACATGAAAAGTAGGTCGCAGTTTTTCTTTCAAGTTGTGAGTGTAGTTTCTTTATTGGCGGTATTAGTTTTGACCATTATGGTTTTAAGATAATAATTCCAAAAGTGGAGTTATGGATTTTTGGGACACGGTAACGTGTAATTTTATTAAAAACATTGGTGTGGGTTGCTGATCGGTCGCCCACACCTTTTAAAAACAAACAAATGGTTATACTTACAGATCACGCAGTTATGAGACTTAAACAAAGGGAAGTTCCTGATCCACGACACGTTAAGATCAAGAAAGCAACCGACAAAGTTATAAAACAGAACGACTTTGGGTATAGGCTTAAAGGTAGAGTTGGATATACTTATAACGAAGGCAATAATTGTTATCTATACATCTGTTTGGAGAATGAAGAAGATATCGTTGTTTTGACAGCATACAAATACGGAGTAAAAAGAAACACTAAAGGTAGGAGACACAAATGAAAGCACCAATATGTGAGAAATGCGGTAAGTACTGTAATCCATCAGGCGGAATAATTGGAACGAGCATTAAGTTTTGGAAGTGCTTTGGTTGTGGTTATGAGGTAGACGAAGTTACGCCAAGACATCATTGGAAGAACAGAAACGAAGGTGACAGGTGGAATCCGATTGAAGGTGGCGATCGTGTAGTTCCATTGAGTAAAAGACATATTTTTGAAAGCAATATTAAATTGATATCATGAGAAAAGGAATTAAAAAGTGGCACAGCAAAAACGCTAAGATTGCCCAGCTAAAAAAGGACTTAAATAAAAATGTCCATAAACGCTTATATCTTGAAGAAAAGCAATCAGTACTTGAAGGATTTATAGTCGATATTTACAATTTCACAAAGAGAGACCAAAAGCTAGTTGTTGAAAACAAAGACGTACATCATTTAATCTTTATGCGTGAAAACGGAATAGCGGACATAGGAATATTCCACGACCAAAGACCTATTGTAATAAAGAAGCCTATTGAAGTTGCTCAGGAATACCAATTTGAGCAAAGGGCAAAAGATATAGACAGAATGTTCGATTGTAACTTTTATTGATATGGACAAGTGTAATTTTAAACCGCATCCTTTGTTTGATAAAGGAATGACAATTGAGCAAATGAATAAGGCTTATGCTGAAGAGTTTGCATCCAAAGTTGAATTAGTTCCTATTCATTACAACGCAGAAGCAATCCCAGATAGTGAGTGGGAAGAAATGTTTAACAATATGGATAACTTATTGCCTACAGAAACAATAGAAACATATAGCGAAGGATTTGAAGTTTGGACAGAAGGATATTCAGTAACAGGCAATTCATCTAAGGCTAATTTTCATGGTAGATTTAAGGGGGAAACATTTAGAGATGCAGTAATAGCTTTCAAGGAATCAGTTACCGACGAATATTCTAGAAAATGTATTGACGTAGATAGAATGACATTTTGGGGTTGTAGGTTTTTTGACAACCAAGCTGAAGCTAGTAAAAGTTTCGGTTGATGGGAAGATATGTGGAAATAGTGAAGATCATAATTTATTTAATAGTTTTAATATGGATAGTATGAGTATTTTTATTGCAGCAATGCTAATCATGATAGATTTAATGATTGAACACTTTCATTCTGAACAATCTTTTTTTATTGATGATGAAGAGTATCTAGAGAATTTCTTTGTTGCTCACAAACAATATATGTCTGGTGATTATATTCATGTAACATTTGAAGAATGGTGTCGTATGAATTTAGAAAAAGTAAAAAAAGTAGCATGAGCAATAAAAACATAGCCCAAAGGTTACAGGAAAGCAATCCTGATATGTTCGATAGAGTAATGGCATTGAAAGATAAGCAGTACCAAGAACATGCAGATTTTTTAAAAACCATAACAATTCCTGACGATCAGTTTAAATTACAGGTTGAAGCGCAGAATAAGTTTCTATGCGAATTGGCTGAAAAGTACGAACTTAGGAGAGAGTTGATGCACATAGATGGAAGGTCTTATGTAGGTAGAGCAGATCAAATTTATATTTTTTACGATCACAAAGCAATAGGAACCGTAACTATGGAATACAGAACCGAAGGAAGAAGTTATTTCTTAGATCAGACTTTCACACCTAACGATAACGCTCACATTATTGTTGGAGAAGTCAACGCAATAAAGGAACGTGAAGAAGCGTTTGACTACTTTCTTACTAAGCCAAAAGGCAGTGCTATTACTAATTTTGAGCATAAAAAATAGCCGCAATAGTTGCATAGTATCTAAATAATCCTTATCTTTATAACGAAATCCATAGGAATATGAGCCAAGACATAAAAATAGATACAGACGCAATAATAGTTGAGACATGGAAGCTTTTAGGAATGACTAAACCAATGGACATAAAGAACGCTTCCAAAAGAATCATCATGAAGAAGCGTTACCGAGAACAAGAAGCTAAAGTAAAGCAGATGGTCAGTGACTACATGGTTGTAAATCATTTCACAGATATTTCTTTTTGATATGACACAAGTAGAATTCATAACCAAAGTAAAGATAGACCACGAGTTTTACAGATTAACTCTAGTGGATTACACAGGATATCAGTTTACTTATAAAGGCAAGTTTAAGGAAATGCCTAATTATATCAACGAGATCATTAATTCAGATATAACTATTTCTGCCAGTAAGGTTGTATTGAAAGACGGTAGTAATGAATTTATGTCTAGGCATCAGTTTGTTAAAAGTAGAATCTCATTAAGTGAAATGAATAAATTGTTGTCATAGGCAATCGAAACAAAGGTAAGAATTAGTTAGATAACAAATAATCCAAAGTGAAGTAGTCTCGGATTCTATACTTGTAATACGTGAGGAGTTACTGACTACCAATTGCCAATAATCGTTTAGTTAAAATGTTTGACACCCTCTCGATTGTTTTTAAGAAAATAAGTAATGAAGATAATATTTCTTGACATAGACGGAGTTCTTAATTGTAATGATACTTATACCATCAAGCATGATGTAGAATACCCATACAACCATTTTGATCCTAAATTGGTAGTAAACCTAAATAAGATTACAGAAGCCACAGGAGCCAACATTGTAATATCTTCTTCGTGGAGAATAAACAGAACGTTCGACGAACTCATAGATATACTAATCAAAGCAGGAGTTACAGGCAAGATCATAGGGCAGACAGAAAGGCTACACTTTAGTAATTGGTCTAAGTCAGTACCTCGTGGTTGCGAAATACTTCATTGGATGGAAACAAACAAATATCTTATAGGAAACTTGTTGGAATGGAAAGAGTACGTTATTATTGACGACGACAGCGATATGCTTTATTTACATAAGGCAAACTTCTTTCAGACAGATCCTTCAGGTGGTGGACTAACAGATAATTTAGTTTATAGGATTATCAATTTTTTAGGCAGAAAATAGTTGCACAATTCATTAATTAATCGTATCTTTATACCATGATGACATTCAAAAAAGCATTAGAAATATTGAAAACTCACCAGCAGTGGAGAATAGGCGATATTGAAGAAATGCCATTTAAGCCATTAGAGATAACTGAAGCCTTAGACATTCTGTTGTTGGTTGTTGACGACAAACTTGAAGCCAGCGCAAAGGATCGTAAGTGGGGAAACATGGAAAACAATATTCACGAACATCTTAATAAACCATAGGAAAATGCCAACATGGAACTCAAAGGTAGACGACAAACCAAACAAGGATACCAACAAAATTATTAGGAAAGTAAAGAATAGTTGCACCCTAGTTTTAATTAATGAAGATGTAGTAGCTCAACCGTTTCCAGAAAAGCCAATGATCATTCACGACAATCCTAAGTATTTAATGATCACAACCGATAAAGACTTTAATACTCAGGCATCAGAAATTAAATAACACTTCATAGGAATTTCATACTCCACAATCATTTTAATATGACTTACGAAGATCAACGCAAACAACAGATTTCAATAGAAATACAATGGCTTAAAGAAAAACTAAAGACCACAACCAAAACACATCAAAGACATTAACAGGCAGATAACCGAAAGAGAATTAAACCTAGAACTAGGAATCTTTAATTAATGTTTTATCACTTATTTACATAAAGTCACGATTTTAACCGCTTTTCAAGACTTTTGGGTATTCACAGCCGTCGAAAACTCAGCGTGAGCAGGAATTCCACTCAAAAATACAGGAAAATCACTTGAATTTATAGGAATTTCGTTCGGTTTTATAGGAAAATGGTTTAAAAACATAGGAAAATCACTTGACAAGTGGGCGGAATAGGTGTATCTTTGTGGTATTATGGTAGATATAGATAAGTTAAGTAAGGAAGAGTTGGAGAAGTTGAGATTGGCGCAAGAAGCTGATAAAGAGCGAGTTAGGAGTGGATGGTATCTTGGGAAGCTGTTTAATGGAGCAATAAAACTCAAATAAGTTTGCTGATTTATATATAATTATTTTGTGGTGAGATAATGGAGTCGCTTAGAGATGATCTAGGCGGCTTTTTCTTTTATAGTGGTAGTATGTAGCGGAAGTGGGTATAAAGTGCGTCAGCGTTAAGCTAAAGTGGGTAATTAGACGTGTTAAAGAACTATGGAAACGTTAACATGAGCGTTGGAACGTGTTAAAGTGCGAACATGAGTATTTATAATTGCGATTATGGGTGAAAGTGCAAGTATGGAAAGGCAGAAATGATGCTCAAAAAGCGTCTAAAAAGGGCGTTAGTAACGAAATTCCCGATAAAACACTTTTGTGTATGTTAATATACGGCAAATATTTGCATTTAGTCTCGTTTTACAGGTGGTCGGAGCGGCTTTTGGGGTCGAATTTGTCAGCTATGGGGTCTCGGAGACGCAAATCTCAGCCTGATATGGGCTTTTCGTGGTGAATTTCTCAGCCATAGACGAAAATATGTCATGTATATTTGCATAAGTGTCCGATATATGTCGTATATTTGCACAAAGTATTAAAATGAAAGTATATTTATTCCAACAGGATGGACGGTCGAAGTTTTACGGTTCTATATCTGCTTTATGTTTGGATCTTGGTTTGTCAGTTCACACCTTATATAAACATGACTTCAAAAACAAATACGATGGTAAAGACTTTCAAATTGAGATGGGAACAGTTTTGACAATTGGCGACGTGAAGAAAACTAAACTACCTGAAGTGAAGCAAGTTAAAAAGTCCCCCTTGCTTGATGACTTGCCACTACCCGAACCAACCAAACAAACTAATTTGAAAGTCAATATCCAAGATGGTACATATATAAAGAAACCTGACGGGTATTATTTCAAACTAAATGGTCTTACATTCCATGAAAATGAGTTTTTTACTAAATATGGCGAAAAATATAGTTATCCAGAAAAAATAATTGGAGACATTCCAGACTTACTTTATTCATTAACAGCAATTTAGATATTACATAAATAAAAATGTGAAAATAATTATAATAATTGTTATTATATATGGTTAGGATTGTTTACCTTTGTGTATCGTTTAGAAGTTAAGCGAGTATGTTAGAGCAGAAATGCAGCCATTGGACGGCAGACAAGAGACCAAACGAAAGTTATTTGAAACGTGGAACGAAAGAAAAGAAAAACAGACACCTATATATAAGGAGCTACACAAGACATATTAATTTTTTCACCATATAATAAAGTATTATGTACACTATAATTAAAAGTAGGGAAATGTTTTTTATTTGGATAAACGGAACATCTAAAAACACCTACAGTCATTTAGCTTTTTCAACTAAAAGAGAAGCGACAAAATTCTGCAAGATTAATAATCTTAATTTTAAATAATTTTTTCACCACTTAAATAATAAAGAAATGAATAATATTCATATAGAAACGCAAGGAGTAAAAGGCGGTAACACCAAAGTATCACAAGTTGGTTATCTTATAGCTTGTTTGAGACATCAACAAGATAGGATTACAATAGATGATTTTGAAGGGTACGGAAAAGACTACAAGCAAAGAGAAATGCAATTAATTGAGATCATCCAGAATGGTAAGGTTTTATTTAGTGGCGACAAGTACCAACTTTTTGAAATCTTAAAAAGTCATACTAATGGAAACACTATTTAACACCATGCAAAACTTTGACCTATCAGTTTTCGGGTACGTCACAGAAGAGACAATAATTTTTATTAACCGCTTAAATTCAATGCAATGAAATGCAAGACAGCACCAGCGAGCCACCAAGACAGATTTAGTATATTCCCAAACTTCCACAAAAGCGGATCCATCAAGGGAATGAAAAAGCTTTATTATGGTTTTGACGCTCTTCTTATAAGATGTGGCAGCTACATTTATAAAGTAACTGAAGAGATCTATAACCAATATTAATTTAATTTTATCACCACCACAATAATTTAAAAATGAAATTTCAAACAGGCGAACTTATCGCAACATACGCAATTAATGAAATGTTACACAACAGCCAAGAAGAACACGACTTTATTACTAACAGTATAAGGCGTCATGTTTCTGGAGACTGGGGAGACTTAGAGCAGCAGGACAAAGAATCGAACGACGATGCCGTAATAAACGGAGGTCATATTTTAAGTGCATACATACAGGACGATGTAAAGATATGGATAAACACCACAGCAGACAGAACCGCAACTGTTATAATGTTTCCACATGAATATTAGTATCACAAGGAAAGACGCAGCACAAGCGATGGCAGCCTTCCGCAAAGCAGGTATCAAAGCGCCCACAAGCGCAAAGATAGGAGAGTATTATATTGACTATTATGCAATGAATATTTTAAACAGTACATTAAAGACTTTTGACGACGACACCCACACAATAGAGATGAACGACAACAAGGTAACAATAAGTTATGGCACATTTAAAGGAAGTTTTTTAGTTGATAAAGAACTAATTTGGCCACAAGAAATCTTTTTAAATCATCAAATTTTAACACCACCACAATTTAATAAAATGGATACAAATACAATTTTCGCAGGTCTTCAAGCAGCAAGACAAAACAAAACAATGAAGTCTTTTGTGAAGGAAACAAAGGAGCTTTATAACATTGACCTAAGTGTACAGGGTATTAGAAGCGCAGGACACCACGAAGGGCAGGTTTACAACAAGTATGCAGCATTCGAGAGATACGCAAAATCAGAGAAGCCACAGAGAGACGAGATGCCAAAAGAAAAGCCACAGAAAGCGCAGCCAGAGCCAAAACATTATGGTTTTAGTAATAAGTTAACAGAAAAGAGCAACGACGACGCAGCCACCGCAGCAAGCAACGCTCTAATCCAGTTAGTTAACAATCTTAATCTAATGAATGAAGATAAGGTCATCCAATTGATACAAAAACATGCTCAGTTGGATATCGAAGAAGTAATAGAGCTAATAAAGCAACACAGCAGCAGCGCACCACAAACGCACATACATATAAATGGAGTGCAGGAAGTCACTAAGATTGACGGATTGACACACCCGAAATTTAAAACAATCCTAACTTTGTTGTCAGTAGGTTTAAACCCATACATAACAGGGCCTGCCGGTAGTGGTAAAACATTCACAGCCAAACAATGTGCTGACGCATTGAATTTACCGTTTTACGCTCTTAGCTTGAGCGCACAAACCACCCAATCACAAATTTTTGGGTACATGAACGCAAACGGAAATTTTGTAGAGACTGATTTTTATAAAGCATTCACGAACGGAGGTGTATTTGTATTCGATGAGATCGACAACGGTAATCCAAATGTGTTAGCAGCCATCAATAGTGCATTATCAAACGGTGTGTGTAGTTTTGCAAATGGTATGCAGGAGAAACACCAAAATTTTAAATGTGTAGCAACCGCCAATACTATTGGCAACGGTGCAACCGCTCAATACGTTGGTAGAAATCAAATCGACAAAGCAACGTTAGACCGTTTTCAGATAGTTTATTATGATTATGACCCAGCACTTGAGTTAATGATGTGCAACGATAGAAAGGATATTTATAATATGGTTGTCAATACTAGAAATCTACTCAAGGGTACAAAAGCAGTAGTAAGCCCTAGAGCAACAGCAGCCATTTACAAGCTTACTTCTGTAGGTATGGACATTAAGGAAGCTTTTGACCTAGCAGTGACAAATAAATTAACTGACAACGAAAAAGC
>Ga0075464_10000090_pt1 | contig 35776 bp, 48 predicted proteins | sample DEB19_08_DNA_5_FD_75068 | JGI IMG/M metagenome (GOLD analysis project Ga0075464, IMG submission 75068) | Aqueous microbial communities from the Delaware River and Bay under freshwater to marine salinity gradient to study organic matter... | ecosystem: Environmental > Aquatic > Marine > Coastal ...
ATCACGTGGGCGAGGAGAGACCAAAACTTGGGCGAGGATGGTGGGCCCACCTGGACTCGAACCAGGAACCGCTGAGATATAAGCTCAGTGCTCTGACCTTTGAGCTATGGGCCCTAGGGGTGTACCTCTCTTAAAAATATCGGCGTATTCTCTCCGACCCAACCGCCGGTAACGTTGAACTCCATGTACTCTTCTGCCTCAGAAAGGAAGTCACGCTCCTCGCCATCGAATGGAAAAGATTCACTGGCGCTTACCTCAAATTCTTTGGCGAGCTTTATTACGCATTTGGCATAGTCGTATATAGCCACCGGCCTGCTAAACTGGGTGCCAAACCCAATTAAGCAGTCCTCCCAACCATCGTAAAGTATTGCGCCTTCTGCCCATTCGGGAGCCTGAATATAAGTCACGTTAGTTCACCATGGCCTTTCTCTTATCGGACGAGCGCTTTGACTGCTCGCCCATGTCGTACCCCATCTTTACTTGCTCGATCTTGCTCATGATCTTCTGACCTAGTGAAGCCGCCCACCTCTCTGGTGAGACACCGGCGTTCATGGCCTCACCGGCCTGCCTAATGATCGATGGTAGCTCGGAGATGATATCCCTATACCCATCTACGTAACCCTCATTGTATGCGGCCGGTAGGACCTGGTCCTCAATGGCCTCGATGATGCACTTGCATAGGTCATGCCCACACGTAGGGCTTAGGTCGATCTTCTTCTTCATGGTCTCACCTCACTAAACGTTGCTGTTGGCCGATGAAATCTTAGCTCAGCCTGCCCAGTCGGCCCATTCCTGTGCTTGGCTATCTTAACATACACTGTTTCGTCTATGTCGTCAAATGCCACGTCGCCCTTCTTCCAGAGCATGAGCACCAGGTCGGCGTCCTGCTCGATGGCCCCAGAGTCACGTAGGTCAGATAGGCGAGGCTCGCCTGACTCCCTGTACTCTGATGATCGCGACAGCTGCGACAGGGCAATTACCGGGACGTTCACCTCGCGGGCGAGCATCTTTAGTCCACGGCTGATGTCGCTGACGTCGTTGACCCTGTTTCCGCCACGAGAGACGCGATCAGGAGACATAAGCTGAAGGTAGTCTACGATAACAAGGTCCAGTCCCTGGTCGGCAACTAGGCGCCTACACTTGGCACGTAGCTCACCTGGCGTCGCTGCCGGGGAATCATCCACATGAATCCTGGCGCTCTCGACCTCGTGAACCCCCATTGCCAGCCTTGCGACGTCCATTCCTTTGGCGGTACCCTGCCTTATATTCTGCAAAGACACCCCGCTTGACGCGGATAGCATGCGAGCACCGATCTGGTCAGCGCTCATCTCAATCGAGAAGATAGCAACGCTCTTTCCAAGCTTTGCTGCGTTCATGGCCATAGTAGTAGATAGCGCAGTCTTGCCGACGCTTGGACGTGCTGCAACGATGATCAGGTCGGAGCGCTGCCAGCCGCCAGTCACCCGGTCGATGCTGTTAAGCCCGCACATAATGCCAAGCTTCTGCTCTCCAGCAGCGATCTTGGAGATCCTATCGTAGGCTCGACCAACAATCTCTGTGGCTGACCAGAACCTACCGCTCTTAGCGCTACGGCTAGCAGCAAACAGGATTGACTCAGCCCTATCGAGGGCCTGCTGGGTGGACTCCGGACGGCCGTATCCTAGCTCGGCAATCTTCCTGGCAGCCTCAATGAGCCTGCGGTACACGGCCATGTCATTAACAATCTTAGCGTAGGCTTCTGGATTACCGGCCATAGGCGTCTCCGCCATAGCCTCATTCATAGCTACGCCAATGCCCTCGACGTCCTTGGCCTCACTGTAAACAGTGACCTGGTCGATAGGCTCACCCTTGGCCTCAAGCCGCTCGAACGCAGACCAGATGCCCTGGTATTGCTGGCTATAGAAGTCCTCGTGCTTAACTGAGTCAGAGATAGCGCTGAAGGACGATGGGTCGATCAGCACGCTACCGATTAGAGCCTGCTCAGCTCTCTGGTCGTTAGGTACGATGGTCATGACTTACCACGCTTCTTGCGAGGCGTGAAGCACTTAGGGCAATGAAGCCTAAGACCGCCGTTCTCATTCTGAGTTAGCGCCATTACCCCATGACGCTTGCCGCCAACCGGGCAGTTGATCCAGTAATCCTTTACTTCCATGTGGCCTCCTGACATTGCGAGAATATAGCTGAGCCGGTAATCCCGAACTCCTCTGGGTCAGCTGACACGCTACCCCATTTCCCGCACGCATTGCAGTATAAGGCACGCTCAAGCCTGTTGTCAACTACTATGTCCACATCAGTGTGGCCATTGTAGTTAGATCGCTCTAATGCCCATATCGCCATGCGGTCCGCCTTAGGCCGGTCCCACCTTCCCTCGACTTTAATCCTCTTCTTAAATTGTTCCTTCGTGTATGTCATCTCCATTGTTGGTCTCCTTCGCTGTCTTGGTATGCATGTCTATCGAGAACTCCGGCCTCGTCTTGCCTACGAGATCCCAATAGTCTATACCGTACTTGTCGCAGTAGTCCTTGAGGGTCATCCCCCTAGACGCTGCGTCCCTCCGGAAAACGTCAGCTGCCCTGTCTCTCACTTGTTTCCTCCGCTATTATAGCAGAAAGTGCAAGACCTAGTGCGGCTGCCTGGACAAGAGGGTCGTGGTCTCCGCGCAGAAGGGCGTCTCTAACAGACTTTATCTGCACTTCGGTAAAGTATCTGCCGTTTATTAACCGACGTATTTCTTCCACGAAATCACTCTTCATTCCTAGACACCTTAGACCACTTTCCCTCGCCCAGAGAGATTAGTATTAGCGCGTAGTTAGCTATGTCAAGCAGAGCATCTCTTGTACCGGCGTCGTACCAGTCATCGTCAAGGACGATCTTTCCGGCCTCGATACGGCCCTGCATCGAGCTAGAGACTCTTGCGCACTTGTCGCTAGCTAGCCTTGAGAACACGCCGTGGGGCCCAAGGCTCTCGATGTTGGTAGGCCCATAGCCGGCCTGGCGTTCGATCAGGGTAGCATGGCACTCGTCATACAGCCTCGCGAAGTAATTCTTGAAGCTGTCTGGAACGTTACCGGACACGGTTGATGCTCCGCTCACGGCTGAATCCCTCCGGATATCGTGCCTTTAGCTTTTCGATGTTCTTCTTGGCAACATAGTCTAGGCTTACACCCAGAGCGCTGCACATCTCAGCCGCGTACCACAGAACGTCACCGATTTCTTTGATCAACTTGTCTTCGTCCAGCTTGTGTCCGTGACCGATGACCTTCTTGATTTCGTCAGCGACTTCTCCTGCCTCGCCGGCAAGCCCAAGTCCAGCGATGGCGAGGCGTGCCTCTTTACGGTCCAGGCTATCGTGCGCCCCGGACGTCGAGTCAGCGAGCTTCTGGTAGGCCAGGAATGTAGTGTCATTTTCAGTTGACAGTTTCTGTGTGATCATCTTCGAACCTCTCTTCCAATCTCTCCGCAGTTTGTCCGCGTGCTATAAATAGTACCACAATAAACTTGTGCTTGCAGTTGGAGCATAGATGTATTCTAGCTAGAAGAGAGCCTATCCTTTTGGCCTTCTTCCTGGCCGGCGCAACGCCCTCACTGTCACACTTAGGACAGCGCAGATACCAGCTCAACGCTTACGGTCGTAAGCAAGCCACGTAATGACCGCAGCCAGGATGCCGCCAAGTGGCAGCGGGGCCGTAGTCGCTATTGCTGCCGCTAGAACGAACGCAACTCTCTGCCTATTGGTATAGTCTGAGACAGGTGCCGATATCCTATTTATCACCCTCTCAGAAAGCTTTGGCTGCTGCTGGATCTCCTCAGGCGTCGTCGCCATGGTCAACTCCCTTCCATATCTCCGCTGAGACCTTGGCCGCAGAGCTGATCACTAGGTCAGACTGCATGGCCCCAAGGTCGATCATCGTGTCTAATACGCGGTTAAATATGACCATCCACTCCATAATGGCCTGATCGATACTGGGCTTACTCTTAGCCTTCTTAGGAATCATTGCGGAACTCCTCGATGGACATAGCCCCCTGGTCCTTAGGACTGATGATTAGATCGTCTCCGAACCTCTCGTCCCATGCCACTCCGCATGTGAGAGGGTTAATTCCGTACTCATTCTCGGGACGATACACGTCGGAGCATGCGTACGACACAACGGTGTCGTCCTGAAGGGCAAGGAACCCACGCCCCCAGTCGTCCGGAGCGTAGAAGATCTTGCCGTCCCCAGCCTCCATGTGGTGAGATGTCCAGTTTCCGTACTCGTTGCTGGCCTTGTCCAGGTTGACAGCTACAATCTGAGCGCTGCCGCTAGATACCCACATTGCCTTCTCCATTCCGCGCTGGGCATGAATCCCGCGAAGAACACCGGCTTTGCTTCGGCTCATGTTGATCTGCCGGATAGTACCAATCGCGGCCATGACATCATCGCCCTCCTTGGTTACCTCCTGGAAGAAACCACGTTCATCCACGAAAACTCCCTTAGGCAATATCATCGGCTTTGTCATTGTTTCCCTTTCCGAACCACTGGGTGAAATCATCCATGGTTACTACTACATATGCCCGGCGCTTGACGCCAGGTCCATCAGCGCTAGCTACAACCAGCGCTTTAAGCTGCGAAGCATTAGGCTTAAGAGATTCGAGGAGGCCCCAGACCTTCTCCGAGAAGTTGGACGGACCAGACTTGACCTGAATGACCAGCCACTCATCGTGCTTGCCCCCATCAGCCTTACCTCCAAACATTCCTGTACGAGAAATCCCAAGTTCCTTACACGCCCATAGCTCAATTGCGTTACCCCTCTTTCGATTATTCCTACCTCTGCGCTGAGCAGCGGTAAGAGGACCTTTGATCGCCATTAAGCCTCCTCACAGTAACTTTCATAACGCCTAGATACAACGGTAGACCAAGCGCCTCAAAAAGGATCGGGCTTAGGTCTATTAACCTATCCCCGACACATCCAGTGCATCGGTCTACAACCCTGGCAATAGCACATAGGCCAGTCTTCTTCGAGCAGATCTGAACATTGTATGGGGCGTCGCCCCAGGTAAAGGACTTCACTGCTGCGAAGTTTAGAATCTTATCTTTGCCCCTGGTATACCATGGGTTGTTGTAATTGGAATATCCCTTGAGTGGCGATCCATACCAGGATGCCCACCCCTTGTCGTAATCAGCTGGTGCTGGGCTACACAGCGTTAGCATCGCTGCGAGAACCAAGCCTACCAGAGCTGTTCCTCCCCCCTGTCCTCCTTAGCAATATCCGCCGAGTTTCCGGTATCCTTCATCCACGCGTGAACTGCACGAAGCAGGTCTACCGGAGGATGCTGGCACCAATCACACTTAACGTGATCTCTCGTCGCATACTGCCTATCCAGAGCGCAGCGAGAGGCCTCGATGACCCCTCGTGCGCCCTGGAAGTCTACGGTCACTTCCGTAGCGCCCCGAAGATTAGTGGGCTAGCCTCAACCGCGTTGAAGTCAACGAAGTATCGCTTGCCATCATCTGAAAGCTTCTTGGAGCCGTTGAACCGCCCGATCACATGGATATGTGGTCGTGGGTCGCGGCCGTTCTCCTCGAGCTTCTTGGCGTAAGATGCGTAAATCTTCTCCACGTGCTCAACAAGAACTTCATCGAAGACTGTTATAGAAACGTTCAGGTACCTAACAGTAGGCTCAACCCCCTGCTTCTTGCCAGCGACCCAGTCGTCGTACTCTGGGGTCTGGGCTGATGCCCGGAACGTCAAAGCATTGACGCCAAGCTTCTCGATGTGCTTACGAACTGGTGCTTCCTTACCAAACCAAAGATCAATTCTCTGCATATTAGAACTCCAAACTTCCGAGGTCTTCTGACCCCTTTGACTTAGCCGCTGCTGGCTTGGCTTCAAAGATCTGCTTTGCTGCCTCAGCTACCACGCGGTCATTGCTATCGTTCTCTGGATCATCCCCTGTGGGGATCAGGAACGCTGTCAAGAGCGCATACTTCAGCGCTCCGGTGGCAGCCTTATAGGCAGCCTTGTCGCCACTATCTGCTCCGGTCCCGATAGACTGGAACGAGAACAGCTCACCTGAGTCTCCGTCTGTAATTGTCCACGTGAATCGAAGTGCCATTATTGTCTGCTTGCCACTAGGCGTCAGTCCCTCACTTACCACTTCGACCAATGATGGGAGCATAGAGACATTATTCTTGGCCATCTCGTCTCGTACCGTATCGGCAACGTCAGTTGCCATTACGTACTTGTATCCCTGGGCCTGGTTTACACCAGACTTGCGGATGTATCCTACGGCCTTCATGATGTCGACTAGCTTCGACGCTAAATTGCGCTTGCCGGTCTCAGCCATTTTTACCTCCTAGACATTCTGTCCGCCAATTGCACCATCCACACGGCCACTTCCGTGTCGAGGCCTCTGGCAACCGAGGCGGCTTTCGGTCACCGTAGTAGTCTAGCACAGCTAGCACACGCTGTGCAACTGCACCCCACGAGGATGGGTCGATCTGGAACTCCCGGATCGAGTAGTCATCCTTGTCGATATAGATTACCCAGGCCTCACGAGGCCTAGTGTCTGATGGGTCGTGGAACTTCGCGTAGGAGCCTACCTGCACAGCGTGCTCCGGCTTAGGCTCCTTAAGCCTGATGAATCCCTGGTGCTTTATGCTCTTGAACTCGAGCACCACAAGCTTATCCCCAAGGTCAAGCAGACCGTCGATGTTCCCTGCGAAGTCGTTCTCCTCTGAGACTACTGGGATCTCGAACTTAATCTTGTCCCCATAAGCCTCGCTGAGAGCGCTCTCCAGGAAGCTGCCTACGGCATTGCCCATGGCGAATACCCTTAGGGTCTCCTTGGTGAACGGCTCAGAGGGGGCCACGCCATTGGCAGAATACCAATGTGCCCTGACGCATCCGCCCAGAAGGCTTCCACGCCACTTGCGCTTTGACGGCCTACCAACTTCTTGCCTCTTGGCAAGGGCCTGATCTAGTCCCTGTTCTACGTACATGTCTGGTCCCTCCGGTCTCTAGAGATGGTCGAGGACCCCTGTGGAGACCATCACAGGGGTCCTCATTGCCGAACTAAGCGGCATGTGTTGAATGCTAGACGATGTCAGGCTCTATGTCAAGCCAGCGCTTAAGCCGCTCTAGCCTAGTAGGCACGCTCTTCCCTAGGATCTTGACCTTAGACAAGATGTCCCTCGTGGCCCCTGGGTCGCCTACCCTGAGCACCCGGCCCATGTCCCCAGATATTGACTCAAACCTAGAGACATCCATCGCGTAGTCCCGCTTGTCAGGAGAGATAGAGTCGTCCCACCATACCGGAACCTCGCATACCTCAGCTACTGCCTTGGCTATCTGGGATACCGTTGTGTTTTCGGTAGCGACGTTTACTAGCTTATTTGTCCAGAGGCCAGAGCTGCCAGCAATAACCATTGCCCGGGCAGCGTCATAGACGTGGAGCATAGGACGTCGGGCGTCCGACTTAGGTCGTATAGTTCCTGTGTGATACGCTTCATATACAAAAGCATTTACTACAATGTCCCTTCTAAAGTTGGGCGAGTCGCCCCACAAGGTCCCCATTCTAAGTATTGAGTAGTCCCAATAGCTGCTGACCAGCTTCTCGGCCTCTACTTTGCTTATGGCATAGTACGTCAATGGGTTTAGCGGGAACCTCTCAGTGGCTATCTTGTCGCTATCGATCAGGCCATACACCGATGCAGACGAGGCTAAGACCTGCCTGGCGTCTGGGTACCTGTCCGCAACATCAGCCACCAGCTTAACGTTTGTATCCATCGTGAGCTTCTCGCTGACGTTCCCCATTGGATCGTTAGATATAGCCGCAAGGTGGTAGATGACGTCGTACCATTTGGCTGATGAGAACTCTGCTACGTCGTAGTACTGTCGCCGAGGCTTGCAAGCGCCGTCCTCATCCAGGAGCGTTGCTCGCTGCATCCCATTGTCTAGGCCATCCACTTCGTGCCCAAGCTCCTTGAGCATCTTAGTAAGCAGGGAGCCTAAGTACCCTAGGTTTCCAGTCACAAGTATGTTCATCGTCGTGCCTCCGCTAGCTCTCCGTTTCGGATGTACTCCTCAAGGGCCATCGCCCAATGCCTAGGGCGAGGTAGCCTGCTGTTGGCCAGCACACCGTACTTAGGCCTAAGGGGATCGTTCCTTTCAGAGCCGGTAACCTTAACCTTTGTCCTGAGTATGTTAAACAAATAAGCTGTGAAGTCCTGCCAGTTTGTAGTCCCTGCATTGACTGCATGGTAAACACCAACAGAGAATGGGTCCACGGCCACATCCAGGATCAGGCCTGCAACGTCCGGTAGGTACGTGGGGGCGAAGTGCTGGTCAGAAGGCATATCCAGCTTGCCAGCAGCCACACCCTTTGGCACGATCATATCGACGAAGTGAGCTCGCTCTGGGCTTGGGTACAGGCCCCACGGCGAGGATATCCGGATGACGCTGCCGCCCTTAGCCAGAACCTTACGCTCACCCTTCGCCTTGCTTGAGCCGTAGATGCAGACCGCATCGGTACTGTCTGTCTCAAGTCTCTTACTATCATGTAGGCCGCGGAAAACGTAGTCAGTGGAAATAAAAACCTGCCTAGGTCCCTTTTCGGCAAGGAGCCCCGGCAGGTATGCGTTAACGTAGTCGGCCTTCTCTGGGTCTTTCTCGCAACCCACAAGGTCACGGAAAGCTGCAGTATTGATTACTACGTCGCAATCAGAGACTGCTAGCATTAGATCTGATTCGTCAACCCAGGTTCGGTTAGGAGAGAAGAGCCTGTCGCTTACGCTTGGGCCGTCCACCCTACCTATTAGGACTGTGTCGTAACCGCTTTCCTTAGCGGCGTGAACCAGGTGCTGAGCAACTTGTCCACTTCCAAGTATGCCTATCTTCATATTCCCTCACTTGTATTTGAATCTAAAGATTAGCCAGTCGGCTATCTCTTTCCAGTTATCCTCATAGCGCATGGCCTTGTCGTCCACGTAGGCCACAGCAGCAGGCTTACCAGTTCCCATGTAGATACCGTCGTAAGGAACGTCATTGTCCTCCAGGAAGTCACGCATCTCGCCAACCCGGCTCCACACGTCGGGCCAGGCCGCCCACGCCCTAGCAGAATGTATTATTACCTTGTAGCCAGCATTCTGTATTCGGGCGAGGGCTTCCTTAGCTCCACGATTAAGCACCAGCTCGCCACCGATGGTGGACGCGATGGTGTCATCGAAGTCGACCGCGATCTGCGTTTCAGCATCCCGGTCGGCCGGGGTCATCGGTGCATTACGTGCACGAGCTGCTTGAGCTTGCCGAACACGTCACGAAGGACGCGAACGTCAGCCTCACAGTGCTCGATGATTAGGTTGTATGCTTCCTTGTCCCCATGGTCAGCCGCTTCCCAGATGCGGACGTCAAGAGGTGTCTTCTTGTTATTAACAGCGAAGTACTTGGAAACATTCTCAAGAGACTTGCGGCCGATTGCCAACGCTGAGCCAGTTGCCTTGTACATCAAGTCAACGTGCATCTGGGCCTCGACCGGCTTGTAGCCGTACTTCAAGAGCCGTGAGTTGAGAACCGGAACGTCGAACAGCTTACCGTTCCACGAATAGAGAACGTCGAACTCCTCGAGCCGGCGAGCGTACGCATTCACTAGTACTGAGTCGTCTAGCCAATCCTTTCCTGGATGAGTGTCCAGGGTGTAGGTCTCTAGATTGCCATGCTGGTCAACTATTGACCCACAGAGCATCCGGCGCCAGCTAGAGTAGGTGCTCTCGATATCGAAGTAACCTGAGTTAATTCCAATAAAGTCACCTTTACCCTTGGTGAAGAGCGGCTTACCGATTACATTAGTCCTCTGTATCTTCTTATTCGTTTCACTAATATTCTTGTCCAGCCCAGCGGAGCGATTATACACTTCCTCTGTACTGTCGTCAACTGCCGGAGCATAACGCTTATATTTCTTCTGGACCTCGTCCTTGCTCAAGTTAAGCTTCTCTCCTATCTTTGCGAATGACATACCCTGATCCCGCAGGGCTTGGATCATTCTCGTTGGTGTCTGTGACATCATTGACCTCCAAGACGGATTAGTTGGAGCACCAGGGTTGTAATCACACCTGCTGCGCTCACAGCTATACCCAACTTCCATCTTACAGATACTATGCCCTGCTGTCTACTCTCCGACAGAGCTTTCTCCTGAGCCTGGAAGCTCTCAACCTCACGTAGGCGATCCTCGATCCGGTCTAGGCGCTCGGTCAGGTCAGACCGGACGCTGGAGATAGCCTCCATCAGGGCCTGGAACTGAGCGTACGACACTAGAAGTTGTTGCCCTGAACAAGTTCGAGAGTGAGCTCCTCGTGGCCGTCAGAGTAGCCTACCCACTCCATTCCGGCTATGTTTAGAGACTCATCCTGTAGACTTACGTTTCCGTGGACCACGTGTACAGACACGGCATCCCCAAGGTCCCAGCCGTCCCACGGCCTCAGGTAATCCTCCTTTAGGATGACGTCAAGGGATTTGGCGTTGTCTGTCTTTGCAGAGTCAGCAAGGCGCTCTGCTTCGTACTGGGCCGCCGCCTCGTCAATGAACCCGGCCTGTGTCACAAGCTTTGGGATTTCGCCATATATTGAAGATTCCCCTGTCGTTGCGGTAGCTCCGTCAATGGATATACCGACAGCACCAGTCGTAGACGTACCTGCTAGGAACGGAGTGCTAGGGATAACCCGAATATGGGTAAAGATTTCCCCGCCTCCGTCACTGTACGAATACCCACGAAGGCTTTCTGGGTAGGAAAGCTGGATTGTGCTTATGTTTGCGGATGAGACGTTGTACCTAATCCTAAACGTACCATCGTAACTTCCTGTAGACGATGGGTGGGTAGGTCCAAATATGACCTTATTTCCATCCGTCCTCTTGACCATCTCCAGTCTCGCTGTGTTGGCAAGGTATGTTACGCTTTGCTCCCCGGCGCTCCACGTCATAAGGGTAGTCGATGGGCTACCAGAAATAGACCTACTAGCGTACCTAATCCGACTTAGTGGGAATGTGGTCTTAGCCGCATTAAACACACGGTCAAATATCTGGGTAAAGGTTTCGTAGCCTGACCCCAATGTAAACTTATCTGTCTTTTTGGGCACTCCTGATCGAAGCCAATGGGGTACTCCTGGGTACTTTCCACAGTTAGTTCGGTATACTGCTCCGTGGATTGTTGCGCTATACGATACGCCTTTTCTTAGCGCAAAAAGGTGCTTGTTAGCAGCTATCTGAGTGTCAGCCTGAGCAGTAGTTCTACCCAGGGCTATCAAAGCGCTATACATGACCGCCTTGGACTCGTAAGGATACAGCTTTACAGAGGCATTATTTATGTAAATATTTGAGTCACCTGTGAAGCTTTTCTCCCAGGCTCCGCCGGTAGTAGTAGGGACTTGAGGTGCTTCCCCAGCCGGTGGTGTGACGTCGAGCCTAAACCTCCAAGTCTTTGCGGCCTGGAAATGTGTGGATATGGTGCCAGTGTAAGAAGCATCCCACTCGATGTAGACGCTGGCTGTAGTAATCGTAGCGCTGTCTATTGTTAGTGTGTCAGCAACAATAGAGCTTACGACAACGTTGTCTATGTATAGCTTGTTATTTGTGCTATAATATGCTGAGGAGCCTGTGGCCGGGTCCTGGTTTTCGTCGCTTGAGCTGTCATTCACTGATCCTGCAGAAAATGTGAATATCGATGACAGCGAGGAGTTGCTTATGTCTGGCGACAGGTAGCTAGTCGACGTAAACGTCAGGGCCACGGTTGGCGTGTAGTACTGGTTAAACACGGCCATGTAATCGATCCCACGGAATGTGGTCTCATTCTGGCTGATCTCTGTATCGTTCAGTATTCCGGAGCCGACCCACTTGTAGGCGTCAGCATCTGGATCATATCGATGTATTTCGTAGTGGGTTTTTAGGGGGAGGCAAACTCCTATCAGAGGATGCGTGTTGGGCAGCACCCAGTATGCCTCCCCTACGTCGTTGGCCTTCTCGGTGACGCCTACCTCTATCGGGTCGTAAATAACATTGCTAGATGAGGAGCGCCATCCTGTAGACGTATCTAAAGGATACAGAGTTATTCGAAACTTGTTGTATGCTACTGTCATAGCCAGGCATTTCTATATATGATTGACCCGCTTGTTAACCCTCCTGTTACTACCACCGTAGACGAAAACTGCGAAGAGAGATATCCGAAGCCAGTTGTCGCGCTTGGGCTGACCTTTCCCTGGGCCAAGGTTCCGGTGAATGACCCTGTCCTTACAGTTGCCTTATTATGGTCGACATAATAAGCTGTACCAGCGGATAGACCTATAAGCGATACAGTCCTCCCGCCTATTACGTAACTTAGGGAAGTGCCGCTTGGTGTAAATATAAATTGAGGGTAGAACTCATAGTTTCCTGTGTAGGCCACTGTTGTAGTCCCAGTTGATATTGACTGAGTATACTCGGTTACAGATATTTTTCTTGGATCAACTGCGACAAAGTTCATCTGAACATTGGTCGCAAACCCCTTGCTCGCAGACCCCTGAGACATGTTCTTATTGACACGTATTCCTGCTAACGCTGTTGGCCTGACGCTCATGTATACTTGCCTAGATGTGCTACCTGTTGGAGAGTAGAAGCGCAGTTTTCTAAATCCAGAATCTGACTCAAAAGCGTTAGGGTATGGGTCGTTAGCTATGCTAAGGGCATCCACCTTGTCCCAGAAGTCACCTAGGGTGCTCCCGAAGGCCTGGACTATTACAGATACGTCCCTTGGGCCAAAGAAGGCCTCAGCGGCCTGGATTCCGTCCCTTTGGGCCTTCTCTGCTATAAACCCTCTAACTGCTGATGTACCAAGCGTAACGCTGTCTACTATATATCCTGAAAGAGGGGTAGCCGGGGCCACCGCAGATGTAAGGGTATTCATCTCAATGTATGCAGATGACGTAGTCTGGAGAGCTATTGGCTGGTTAAAATCCATGTTAGGCTACCTTTCGCAAGCGTCGGATTCGTCGGAATTCGTCCTTCCATCGCGTTCTGGCGCTGAAGGCCAGCTGGTTCATTCCTATTGGGGATACATCAGTAGCTCCAGATGTAACCTGCCACTGCTGGAATGATGCCCGGTCGTTTACAAGTCGGTATAGTGCCTCTGACTGGACGAATACCTTGACGGCGTACTCTGCCTGGGAATCTAGGTCAAATGTGACCGCAGACGCAGAGACTCCGCTAGCGCAGATGTTATACGTTCCATACCCATAAAGGCGCAGAACTGCAGGGGACTCCGTGGTGTAGCTAGGAGGGAAGTACAGTATCCCTGCGTGCAGCTCCCAGCCCGAGTTAGGCCCCTCGCCATTTCCGGTAATCAGGCTCTCCAGATATCCGGTTCGGCTTCCGCTAGAACTTCCGTACACATCTATTCGATACACCGACAGAAACTTGTCACCACCGGCCGTGTTGGTAGTTGTAGATATGTCCACACTCTTGAGTCCATTAGAAATCGAAGGGTTGGTCCAGTTGACTTCCTTCACTATTTCCTTTGGATACACAGACTGGACATGTTGAATCCCAAGATTCAAAAGAGACTTTAACTCTGAATGAGACCATGTTATAGCATTTGAGTCTCGAAGCTCAACTTGTATTTCGTCGATTATTGTCTGGAACGTTGCCATTAATCTCCCCTCTCTCTTAGGCCATAATTAGGATGCTCCGCGGCCCATCGGTAGGCGTCAGCCCACTCCTTGGCCCTAACCTTATAATCGTACTCTAGTAGAACTCTTTCCTTAGCTGCGCCAGATATCTGCTGACGTAGATCCTTGCTCTCTACTAGGCTCTTTATGGATGAGTACCACTCCTGAGCTGTCCTCGCAAGGAATCCGTCTACTCCGTGTCGCACCATCGAGTATGGGGCGTCGCCCCTTCTAAATCCTTCCCCGACAAACGCAGCACCGGTGACGGCGTACTCAAGCCAGTGAAGTTCTGATTTGCACCTGTCAAACTCGTCACCAACAAGTGGAGCTATCCCGATATCGGCCTTAGCGTTGGCAAGAGTCTGAGAAAACTGCTTTATGTTTTCCACGTAATAGTGTGCCTCGTCGAAGTATGGAGCAATTATATGCTCTGTCCCTGGATTGACACCAATGAATATGTTCCAGAGCTTCTTCTTGGAACGGAGCTCCTCTACGGCTTTGCCGCAGAACCCACCTTTGTGACGGTTGTGGGCTGTGTCCCACTCTCCGGCGTAGTCACGCATTCTGACTGTGCCACCGTAATAGACCACGCGTGGGAGGTCACCGCCATGGAGAGGGCGTTCAATATTGCTAGTGTAGATCGAAGGATCAATTGCATTTCTTATTACCCTTATGTTGTCGTTGAATCTGCTGTATTCGTCCTTAATAGGACCTGTGCTAACAGTTACAAGGTCAGCTCTTCGGGCCATCTGTTCGATGATATCCCACTCGAGCTTAACGTCGTAATAATATCCATTCCAATTTCTGATCTGGAAATGGTTATCATCTGTTTCGTATATAATCGCCTTATTATGGGCTCTTGTATTGAACGCAGGCCACATCATGTCAGTTATTCCATCCCTAGCCTGGAGCTCGTGCGGATGGTTCTTGGCTTCTTCCGGACTCTTAGTCCTAAAGGTGCAGTTCTTTTCAATGCATTGAGCTGATGAGTTGTAATATCGGCGGAAGACAACCACGTCTGCCCAGTCGATATCTGCCGTGTCTATCTTTAGTAGTCCCTTGGATGCAGCCTCTGCCTGGCTCATCCCCTGAGCCTCTGGGGCCGCTATGAAGTTAACCTTGTCGATATGACGCATCTCAATTCCGTACTTCTTAAGCTCTTCGTCATACATGTGTCCACGAAAATATGCGCATGGGCCCTGCTCGGCAGTGCCCCAGATCAGAACCTTGACAGTTTCAGCCATCAGATGTATCCTTCCATGGCTGGGTGTAGAGGGGCTCCGACGGCCAACTTGCGGTACAACCGCCGGAGCCCCACTCAGCTAACTATGCTGAGATTAGACAGAGACCGTGGCCTGTGTCTTCAGGATGCGATAGCGAGCGCCTGCGTCGTCGAGAAGCAGGGAGCCGAAGCGCATCTTGTAGCCGACCAACGCCTTCTGTGCGAGTGGGTCGGAGTGATCGCCGCCCGGAGCCACGAAGTAGCTCTGAAGCGTCTGCGAGTCACCGATGGTGTACGCATCTGGGCTAAGGAAGAGAGCGTTATAAACGTTCCCTGACGAAGCGCCAGCGGTTGCGTAAACCTTCGCGTCCGAGGACACGATGAATCGTACACCAGCGAACTGGCCAATCTCGTTAGTGAGAAGTGGCGTGTTGTTGGTGTACTTGTTTGCCTCGATCCAGCCGTTGACCGTGGTGTCCGACACGAGGTCGTACTCCTGGGCAGGGTGGATGATGCAGCGGTACGTGCCGTCAGCGAACTGAGGAACGTTTGCGCCCTTGAGGCGAGCAACCATCTGCTTTACGAATGCGCCGGAGAGAACGCCTGCCGCAGCTACTGCCGAGTTGGCAGCGTTCTGGGTCAGTGCGGTCGCGCTGGTCGCGCCGTAAACAGCGGAAGTGAGAGCCGTCGAGTGGATGTTGTCGCGTACGAGAACGTCCATCGAGCGGGTTGCCTGATACGCAATGCGCTCAGCGGCGATGCCGATGAGGTCATGCGGATTGTCGATCTGGGCGAGGTCCGTCACTGCGACGGTCGCGCCGTACTGGACAGCCGTGAAGAACTCGCTTGAGATCGTCAGCGCCTGGTCAGTTGGTGCAGCACCTTCGGAAAGCGCCGTCGTATTGACGCCCAGGTCTGCATAGCGTGCATAGCGAAGGGTGTTCGTACCCTTAACGAAGCGAGCCGGGACATAAAGTCCTGGCATCGCGTGAACAGCACGTGCTCGAAGCTCCTCAGCCGCCTTCGCAGAAACAAGCTGCGTGACGAGATCAGAGAAGTTCGTTGTGCTGGTACTGGTCGTAGCCATCTTAACTTACCTCAATCTTACTCAAAAAATGGATTGCCAAGCGACTGAAGTTCTTCGGCAATTGTCGAAGAAGTGCGCTTGGTGTCAATTTTAGGTTCAGAACGACGTGGGTTGTTAGGGTCTACCCGATTTACCGTCTCGTCATCAGCAGCAGCACGCGCATCGGCAATGAACTTCTCAAAGGCGGCTGCCTTTGATACTTCGTCTAGTCCGGCAGTGTCCTGTGAAAGCTGACTATAGAGAGGGAATTCTCGAGCGAGCCGTTCCCGCTTCGCCTGTTCCTTGGTGGAATCAATCTCGCCCTCCAGGGCCTTGATTCGGTTCTGAGCCTTCTCGTATTCCGATAGACTCTGCTCCTCTATCTGTGCCTTGAACTTCGAGAGATCTTCCAGTTGGCGCTTGGCGTCCTCCAACTCTTTCTTGGTTGACGTCAGCACCTGGTCTTTACCAGCAAGACGCTTCTTCCAAGTGGTTACATCCTCGTTGCCCTGAGTGAGATCCTCGGCCACAGGCGAATTTTCCTGCACGTCAAGGGGTGCTGACTCTGTGACAACTGGCGTCACGACTTCGTCCGTCATGCGTTCCTCCTAAATATTTCCCGGCCTACGGCTAGTGCCTAGGGTCCGGGATTAAAGTCCATCGGGCCATCAAAGAAATCCCATGCTTCAGAGAACGCCCCCGCGTAGCGCTCACCGACTCCCCAAACGCTCTGGTTCTTTGCCTGATCGAATACAGACCGAGCAACATACCCAGGATCAAACTGGGCTGGCTCGCGTCCGTTGACGCCAGGTCGCTGAGAGCGTTCAAATTGGGCCTTAGAACGGTTGACCCACCTTGGGCCACCTATCGAAACATCCCCTGGAATGCCAGGGAATAGCTGCTTAACCATGAATATAAAGTCAGACTTAGTAAGGAATTCACCGAACTTGGGATCTGCTTCACTCATTGTGGCTATGTGGTCCTGTATCATTTGCACCTTTGTGTACCCGGCAAAAGGCCTGGTTGACTTCGTAAACGGCATCTTTACAAATGCAGCACGTGCGAACTCAGGAAGGATCTTTCCAATCGTGTAGGAAAGGGGATAGAACGCTAGATACGGATGGTTCAGTGTCCTCTCCAAAGCCGAACGATTAGGGTTGTAGAAGTGGATTCTATTTGCCGTGTCAGCTGTGTCCTTTAGGGTTTCACGGAATGCCCCGAGAAGTATCTCCTCCGGTCCGTGAATATCCATAAGGTTATTTGTTGCGTATCTAAGTGCACGAATATCAGCATCAGAAAGCTTCTCGCCCTTGCGCAGCTTGGACACCAATACTTCCATTCCAGGGAAGTCTGTGCCGTAAGACCGGAACTGTGCTAGAGAGGCCGAAACTGCCTCCCTAGAGAACCCTCCGTATATTGCAGGGTCTAGGTACTGGCGAACAGCATCGTCAACCAGCCCAAAGTCTGCAACTGTCTGAGAGGCGAATCCCTCTGAGAACTTGGCTTCCTCCAGGAGGTCGTCAATCTTACCTATATGATTTGCAGTCTCTGGAGATGACGCCTCGTTTAGAAGCTTCATTACCTTTCCGATGTCGTTGCCGGTTGCTGCGGACTTTTCCGCAATGTCCTTCAGAAGTATTGCACCGCTCTGCGCTATGGCAATCTGAGAGTGAGAGTCCGGAGCCTTCTTTATGTCTGCTATAAGCTTCTCTACAGATGCCCTAAACTCAGTAGCAGCGTTCACCGAACCTGGTCCTGAGAACCCAAAGTTGCGAGGACGGCTAGCCCCAACAACACGGCCTGGGTTAAGGTAACCGTTACGCTGGTCACGAATAATGTTGATCATTACTGTTCTGACGTCGTTTGTGCCATATGCCTTAGAGGCAGCAGTCCACTGTTGTGGGAACTTGTATCTTATGTCTGCTGCCACCTTATCAAGGGCCAAGTTAAATGCCATTGAGTTCCTTCGGCCCTGCTTCATTGGGTATGGGTTCTTGACTGTTTCAACAAGCTCTTTTATCCCATTAGTGAATGATTGCCGGAACCCTGTCACAACCTCGATACCCGCAGGGGTTGACATCGTCTCGTCAGCAAGCTTTCCCCCTAGGAGGATTACAGTGTTTCCCACATCTAGATCTGCTCGAAGTGCGGCACCAGGCTGTCCGAAGACGAGCTCGGCAAAGCCAACCTCTATCTCAGCTCCAGGAGCCTTGCGGGCAAGCCCAAGCTTCTTTCCTATTACAGTTTCAACACCAGGTATTCTTCGTGCCCATCCGTACTTTGCCTCGTACTTAGTAGACGTTAGAACTCTGTCTATAGCACGAAGGTAATTGAAGAAAGGAGACTCTATTGCCTCCTGCAGATAGAAGTTCGGGTTAAGCTTGAACTTTAGGGTAGGGTAGATATAGTCGGTTAGGATAGCAAGCTGAGGAAGTTTAACCTTCATAGAGCCGGTAAAGCTTTGAGTCTTACCAACGATGTCCGTACTACCTGCGTACATGCGCATGAGGATTCTACGAGCATCTCCGCCGTTCTTCGCCACCATGTCATCGAACAGCTTCGGACCAAGAGCGTCTTGTATTGTCTTGCGGAGAAGTCCGTCGTTCATTATGAGGCCCCTTGGGGTTATTCCGCTGCTTAGGGATAGCTCGTTTACCTTAGCTATTAGGCGTCGCCCATCGGCGGCTGTGCCACCGGCCTCCTCAGCAAGGCGGATGGTTGTCTCAAGTTGCTGCTGCTGTACTGCCTTAGAAGATACAGGGGTAAGCCACTTGTCGGCCAGCTGCCGCAGCGGGGAACGGCTGAATGATGCTGCCGTAAGGTCTAGTGAGTCATCAATAAGTCCTGCTGTTGAGTCCAGGAACGGTGCCAGGTTTTCGCTAACGTACTCAACACTATCATCAGTGACACGAGTACCCGCACGTCGTATAACATTCGTTTCTGGGGCAAACCCTAGGCTGTACCGTCCTGAGGATAGCAGCTTTTCGGTTGCTTTACCAGCCCCCGCACCGAGATTGTCCATTAGCGACGAGAACTTCGAGAGCTCATCGGCACTGGCCATTGTTACATAGTGGCCGCCCTTGATCATTTCGTCAATAGTAGCACCGAGCTCTGCCCATATAGAGGCAGTATCCTTACCGACTATTAGATGGAAGTCGGGGAAGTACGAGGTAACTGCAGCGGCTAGATCATCAGCCGTAGCTGTACCGTCAAGGAACTTCTTCTCGGCCATTATCTGAGAGATTAGATCTTCTGGAAGTCCTACTAGGTCATCGGCTAGAATGCTCTTGCCTGATTCAAGCTTCGACCCGGCGGCCTGCAGGGACTCTAGCCGCCCCTTCGTTAGTGTATCTGCTTTCACTAGGTTGATTCGACCATACTTGGCGTTCTCCGGATCGTCGAGGAACTTCTTTATTTCGTCAAACTTCGCTGGATTCAGGCGCCGGCCAATGATCTCCTCGAGCTTGGCGGCGTCTCCGTTCTTGATTGCAGTTATAGCGCTTCGAATGATTGCAGTATTAGTACCTTGCGCTCCGTAGGCAGCGATCTCCATCATTTGGACGTGTCGTGCCTGACCGGCAGCGTCAAGTCCAGCTACGGAGTCGTCCCATATCTTTCCAAGAAGAGCTGCCTGCTCTGGATTGGCAACAGCAGCTTCTCCTGCGAAAGCACGAGCAACACGCTCCTTGCTGCCTCCGCCGATTGCCGCCACTCCCTTGTCTATGAACAGCTGCCGCCTTCGAGCAGCGCTCATGCGCTCAAGCTGGTATGATCCCTCGGCAATGTGGGCCTGTGCCTCCAGGGCTGTGTCTGACACTCTAATTCCGCCAGCCTGCTGCACTCCCTTGTAGTCTCCCGCGGCATTAGCAGCTACGCGACGAGTCTCAGCCTCAGAAAGTTCATCGATCCACTGGCGTCGAACAGTTCGGCGCGTGGCGTCAGATGCAGAATAGATCTTCTTAACATTATCAGCAGCCGCAGCAGCGTCGAATATTCCCTCTTCGACAAGCCTACCAGCTACCCACTCTTCTCCGTTTGCGATCTTTCCGTTGGCAACAAGCTTCTTTGCCTGGCCTACAAGCTTTATTGCAAAGTCAGCCTTTGAGGCCATAACGTTGCTGGTGTTGCGTGAGAACAGGCGTGAGATTGAGAACACCATCGTGTTGCTCAGGCCCTTGCCGAAGCTCTTGGCTAGGGTAGTGGCCCATTCTCCCTTACCGGCCGCGCTCATGCCCTCTAGGACCGTCCTAGGAGCCGTTCCTAGGGCCTTAGCGGCCCCAATGAACACTGGGGCTGACACTGCACTTACGAGGGCGTTAAAGCCCTTCCCCATCTTTCCCAGAGTGGCCTCGTATAGGGCCGCTGGCATTCGCCATTTCTCCAGGAACGCGATGTCCTCTACCGTCATCCTCGAGCCGATCAGGGCCTTTGAGAGGCTCCCCTTAGTCTTACCGGCAACCGTAAGGTTTGTTGCTTTCTCGAAATCCATTACAGACCTGCCGGCCTTGGATGCAGTTATTACATCAGCTGCTTCTGTTATTGCGGCTCGCTCTATTCCAGCTAGCTTAGAAGCATTCTTAGCCAATGTAAACGGCTTTGTAATTGGAAGGTAGTTTAGAGGATCTGTAAGAAGGGTAAACCCAAGATTTGCGGCAGCGTTGTCGCTGAACGCTCGGTTACCTTCCACCAGATAATTAACAATCTCGCCGAAATCAGATCCGTTGGCCATCATTCTCTTTACGTCATCTGGCTTGTCTCCGATTACTCCGGAGGCACGAACTGCAGCTGCACCTGTTTGAACAATCTTACTTGGAAGCATCGCAAGGTCAAGGGCGCCCTTTGCGACGTCCTTTACTTGTACAATACCCTCAACTCCAACTTCACCAAACGCACCAAGGCCTTTTCCTATGGCCTTTCCAACGTCTCCGATAACAGGCAGTCCACCTGCGAAATCGGCAACCCCCTTGGCGGCCCCAACAACTCCGGTAAACAGGCCACCTACTCCGGCGGCTACAGACTCAATCGGATTGAATGGGTCTAGGTTTACCTTTATGTTCTCAGGCTGAGGCGCCTTAGTTCGTGCCGCCGATATCGTCGGAGCACTATAGTCCGTATTTCCTTTGTTGAATCCTCCGCTAAGATATCCCATTAGCGAGCTCCGTTCGTTGTCGTGCTAGGAGATATCGAGACAGGAGCCGAAGAGACTCCGGAACCGACTCTTTCTCCAGCCCTGAAATCAACAAGCGATTGCTGAACTTGGGCAGGTGTAAACGTAGGACTCTTTGGTGGCCTGATTGTTACTCCGCCTCCTGAAAGGGCTACCCCGCTAGTACCTACAGTTACGCCTCCTGATGTCGCTCCAGCGTCACCGCCTATATTCGTGTACCTGAAGAAGAAGTCTTCCTTCTTGGCCTCCTGGGTGTTACCGAATAGGATAGCTGCAGGATTCATTGCTCGGAGAGCGTTAAACCCAGCAGCATCAGCACTGGCGCTGCTCAAAGGCTTCTCATAAACGTCTCGGAACCTTTGTGTTGCAGGCCCAGGAGTTTCCATGGCCTTGAGCCTTGCCTGATCTGCCACGAGCTGGGCAAGGTTAAGATTGGTTAGTCCGCCACCTGATCCTGCTCCAGGGCCAAAGAATGGGCTTCTGGCTGATATGGCATCTCGCTCACGCTTCCGAAGTGCCTCTTCTGCCTTGGCTGCGGCCTGAGAACCAGCTGCCCTTAGTGCGAATAGCTTAGCCTGGTCAGGCACGCTACCGGCAGAGGCCCTGTTTTCTATGCCCTCTTGATACCTAAACATTGCCGTACCAACTATCTGCTGCGCAGCAGTTGCTACTGCCTCTGAACCCTTGTATTCTTCGTCCGGAGTATTTAGGAGTAGTTCGATTGTCCTTTTATCGTAACCTATAATCTCACGTGCCCTATCGCTGTCTATGACTCGTACATAGCCGGTCGCTGGATCTACGGAGAATACGCTGCCGTTTCCTGTTCCTATGAGGGTACTTGCTACAGACTTTGACACATCTACGAGTGCCGCCCTGTATCCTGGGCCCTTTGCAATTCCGCTAAATGGCTTCTCGGATAGGTCTGAGCCGTAAACTGGATCTGATCGTATTCTAGAGCTGTCACCTACGAATGGATCTTCACTCCCCACAACAATCTGTCCGTTTCCGTCTGTTGATATAGGAGTTGATATGTCATTTAGGTAAAGTTCATACCTGTCCATATCCATGACGAAATTGTCAGTTGTCATGAATTTATCTACTGGGTTTCCGTTGACGTCAATCTCGAAGAACTTGTATCCGATAACAGTACCAGCGCTATTTAGAACTGGCTCCTTCACCTGTGGGGCAGATACTGAAGCTACGCTCTTGTCTGAAAGCGTATTTGATGAAAGTGTTGGTATACCACCTGTTACAGGGGTATTTGAAACTTGTATCTCTGGGGTTCCCTGGTCATTCCTGGTTAGTACCAAGAATCCGGAACCTGTCTCAACGGCATGCTTTGCCTTATAATCAGCTGCAGCGCTGGATATTAGTTGCTTAGGATCTATAGATCCATTTGTCCATACGAATGCTGTACCAGTGTATGTATCTATGAGCCTGGATACCTCTGCATCGTTGAGCTGCCACAGCTCTGTCTTCTTGTTGCCGCTAGCGTCTAGGAACCCATCCCCACCGCCGGGGACCTTCCCTCGCAAAATGTCCTTGAGAGCCTGGCCCATCAGGTCTCCGCTCGAAAGTGCATCTATACGGTCAGCATGCCTGGCATAAGCTTCCGTGTTCGCGACTGGGTTTCCGAACATCTTCTCGTTGTCAATTACGAGATCAAGAGAAGCCCTGTCAGCCTTTTCTACATCATTCATCAGGCCCATTGGGCCAGTTATCTGCTGATCGATTTCGTCTAGCAGAGATGTCATTCGGTCCTTTGTCCCAGAATCAACACCCTTAGAAGTGGCCAATGTCTTGACTCTCTCTCGTACGTCATCTAGTGCGTCGACCATGGCGTTAGAACTAAGCACCTCACCATTCAGCTGAATGCCTGCGTCTTGACCTGCTTTAAGTATTCTTGCCTGCATGGCGAGGTCAAGCTTAAGGAAGTTGCTTGTAAGAGTCATTCCGTCAGTACCCATAGAAAGGTAGGTAGCCTGATCTAGAACTCCCTTTTGAACTGCGGCGCCCATTGCCTGACTGAGGGCTGACCCAATCTTGCCAACGTTCTTTGACACAAAGTCAACAGCATCCTGTAGCAGCTGGGTCCTTCCCTCGGCATTCGCCTGCTTTCGTGCTGCTGCAAGATATCCCTGGATAGTTCTATACGCTGTCATGTCCTTTGTTAGGCCCATTTCAACAGCACGTGCTAGCTCCCTCTCGTAGAAGCGAGCAAACTTTGCCGAGCTGGCGCCCTTTGCCTTCAAGTCCATGTTGACATCATTAAACGTAACAAGGAACTCTTCCTTTATGAACATGATCTTATCTGATTCGTTGGTAGTTACAGACTTAGCCTCTCGTAGGAAGGACAAGTATCCATTTAGGTCTATTTGCTCCCCGAAGGCCCTTGTGCCATTTTCATAGGCATCAGCGTAAGCATTCATCTCTGCCTTGACTGCATCGTTACGGAACTCTGCAAGCTCTGCAGTTAGCCTATCTCGCTCAGTTGTGCCAGGAGGATAGGTTCCGATCATCTCTGCGTAGAATGCCTCAACGGCCTGTCGATCAACCGGCTGACCTCCGTATGTAGAGTCGTAGGTCTTGGTGGCCATGTTCGCGTTAAAGGCAGCCATTATGGCGGCCTTCTTCGCGGCAATCTGCTCCTTAAGTATGTTGTATATTAACGATGTAAGGTTTTGTGTTCCAGAAGTTGCCCTTCGGAATCGGGCTCGTCGCCTAGTGTTAATAGCCATTATGCCTCACCGCCATTCTCTACTGGTAGTTCTTGTGCCATCTGAGCTCCGTCCATAGGGAACGGAACACCGCCTTGTGCGTTTTCAGGCAGGGACTCCATAGGAGCATTGCCTGCGTTCTCAAATCCATTTAGCGATGGGGTTCCAGGAGATGGAGGATTTAGGGTTCTAGAGGCATTAAGGGATTGCTGCTGGGCCTGAAGCTGCGCCTGGGCGTCAGCCTCCTGCTGCTGCATGCCCTGGGCCTGAACGCCCTGCTGCTGCATCTGCTGGAATGTCATCATTAAGTTGGCCATCGTCATTACGGCTGCAGGATTGACAGTTGCGTCAGTCTGCTCGTCGCGAATGATGTCAAGCTCGCCCTCAGGATCTTCTACCCCGACGCGATCCATGGCACGCTCTGCTGACCAGATCCTGTTCTGTACCAGGTTGATTGCGGTCTGAGCAAGCTCGAGAGTGTCTCGAGGGGTAAGCTCAGGCGGGATTACGTCGATACGGAAGTGGTCGCCAATGATCTGGCCTACGGCCTTATCCTTGTTGGCCCAGACTCGTGCGCTCTGCAGCCAGACTTCCTTGATCCACTGGTATAGGAGCTTTCGCTTAGGTGCTATTCGTGACTCGTAGTTGGCTATAAGCGAAGCTATTGCCTTTGACGAACCTAGAACGCTAGTAGGCGCAAGTCCCAATAGAAGGTCGTTCAAGCCTGTTACGACAGCAATTTCTCGGTCGATTCGCTTGTTGTAGTCTTCAATCTGGAACTGTGGAATGAACGGCTGAAGTGCGCGCAGCTCATTCCCCGGCCCTGGGGCCGACACCTTGTTAGGCTTAGGAAGTGCTCCTGCCGGTACCTCGTCTGGGGCCTCCGGTCCTACGAGCTGCCACATTTGCCCGCCGACTACAGATTGGATCATCTGAGCCTGGTTGGTGATGCGCTCGTCCTTCTCGCGGAGAAGCTGTTCTACGTCGTAAAGCTCAGGCTTGCCGTATGGGCTACCAGGTACCTTTCCGTTCTGTAGAATGATGTACGGAATCTCACCCTTGAATTCTGGGTGGCGAGTATGTGATACTAGTGTATTCCCAACATATATTGCGTTCCACACCATAGCTGGCTTTCCAGCAGATGTAGGCTCCTTGTGCCAGTAGTCTAGAACCTCAACCTGTAGCTGTTCGTATACAGTCTCTCTTCGAAGAGGGTTACGGTCGAACTGGTTCTGGTACACATTACCAAGTGGGTCCTGGTGCGTACCGGCTATGGAGGAATATCCGTACCACTTCTCTCCCTGCTTTACAGGAATTATGTCTATATCGTAGTCTTCCTTTACCGCTTGTGGCGATAGGCCGTAGCAGTAGAGAGCCCAATCTAGACGAGTGTAGTCAGAGTTTCCAAAGCCCATGTATAGGTTCTCTGGCTGCTCTATGATTCGTACGGAAGGCATCTTGATCTCATTGTCCCAATAGATCTTTGCGGCCGTGTATCCGTATAGACTTTTAGTTAGGGACGCCATTTCAAGCTTGAGATCCATCTCTTGCTCATTCCACCAAGCGAAGAATATTCGCTCTCGATTTGCTGCTTCCTCGCGAGCATCCTTGGTAGGTGCCTCCGGTATGTAGTGTATTACCGGAGTAACTGCCTGGAGTGATGCTGGGATGTTTACGTATGCAGGATGTACGTTGACAGAAACGTGGGCTCGTCCTGCTAGTCGTGCGCTAGGATCTTCGGCCCAGTGGTCTGCACCGCCAAGGGTGATTGTGTCCGGGTGGTATAGTCGGTCGTATCGACGGAACATGCTGCGAAGTCGATTCTGCTCAGGCTCAAGCTGCTGCTTTCGCGTGAGGATCTCGCCAAACAGCTTGACCTCGTCTTGCTCCTCAGGCGCAATCCCCTGAACCTCGAACGAGCTCTTGAGCATCTTGACGGCAGCCTTCTGCTCGTCTGTAAGCTTTTCGAACTGAAGCGGCGTATAGTTCTTATTGATCGGCTTTACCTTGCCGCCTCGTGATATATTTATTACAGAAGGAGTGGTCGCAATCCCGCCCTCAACGCCGGAGTTAGGGGTTCCTGCTGGTGCTGCCTTACGTATCTCTGCAGATATATCGGCAGATGTGCTAGTCTTTATAGGCTTTGCACTTGCTGCTCGGCGCTCGACTATTACTTCTCCCTTACGTATACGATTAGCTTTGTCCAGGGCGTCGCCAAGCGCCTTAATCTGCGCTGGTGTAGCGACATCCGGGTCAGTCGTGTACTGAGCCGGAACGCCCTTTCCGTCTACGTAAGTGCTCGGTATTCCTCGGACCTTAGTCTTAGCCATTATTCAGCAGCTCCAAAGTAGGAGAAAGCTACATTCGCAGCAGCCTTCTCGGGATTCCTAATTGCGTAGCGGACAGCAATAGCAAGAGCCATTACGGCGTCTTGCTCTAGCTTCTTGTCCTCTAGCTTATAAGCCAACAGTTGCCTCCGTAGATCCTCCCAGACCCCGCCCCTTGGGAACTTGACCTGGCCTTTATCTATCACGGTCTTGAGGTCGTTTAGTAGTTCGAGCTTCTTGGACTTGGTCCCGCCGAAGTCGAAATCCCTAAGCGGCTTTATTATTGAGAACTCCTCTCGGAAGAGCTTGCCGCCCATTCCGGTAGAGTCCACGATTGTCGTGCACTGAGCTCCTGAGTTGTATAGAAGATGGCCCTCTCGAACCATGTTCACGACTGCAGTTATGGTCTGCTTTCCGCCCCTCTTTCGGGCACGTACACCACGCATCGAGCTTCTGCTAGTTATATCTATGGTTAGCGCCCATGTTGCGTCAGATGAAATACCGGGATCACATCCCTGTACATAACGGTGAGCTGACTTTGGCGCATCCTCTAGTTCTAGCGTAGTATCGAAACTGGCCTCTATGACCTGGGAAGAGAAGAAAGCTTTCCTTGACTCTATGAAGTATCCGTCGATGTTCTGTGGGACTAGGTATTCTGCCTGCTGCCGGACTACGGCATCGAAGTCTTCCTGTCGTAGGCCGAATCCTATGTTGTCCCTGGTAGAAAGTCTGAACGATATGAACTGGTCGTCCCTGGATGGGTTCTCCGGATTACCCATCTCCCACAGGTCGGCGTAGTCGTTGATTCCCTCTGTTGGCGTTCCGATGAAGTGAAGTGGCCCACCGGTAGAGAGCCTTCGGAGGTTGAGAACTTCCTGGTAGATTGTTATCAGGTGCGGCTCAAAGGCCGCTTCGTCGAATGAGATCCCTTGCATGTCCTTGCCTAGAAGGGCCTTAGCCTTGTCCTGTGTTGTCCTGAAGTGTATGCTGGCCCCGCCTACCACTGGGCTGAACTTTATCCAGAGATACTCGCCACGATACTTCTTCTCGAAGTCGGCAACCTTTCCAAGCTCCTTAGTTAGCGGACAGCCACGGTCTCCCTGCGCCTGGTGAGCTCCCTGAAGGATCATAGAGATTTCCCGGTGAACCAATTCAGCAGTCTCCTGTTGAATCCCGACGTGATACCACTCGTACGGATCATTGATCCAGCGCCCTGCATCTGCAGTATTTCCCTTCTCGGGAGGTCTAATCCCAAGCTTGTATAGTGCGTGGTGCATACATACGACCGCCATCGCGAGAGTTTTCCCGGCACGATTGCCCGCGGAAACAACTGTCGTGAGGTACCGTGGCCGGAACCCATCGTCCGCTCGATCTGCGCAGGCCTGCCACCAGGCAACTTGACCTGGGTTTCCTTTGATACCGAGCCAGCGAGAAGCAAAGAACTCGATATCACCGCGGCCCCTAGCCAGATCGATAGCGGTTTGTGTGCTAACAGGGTTCAAGCTTCCTTCTTATTCTTAGTCCGGCTGCTGATCGCCTTGGCCTTGCTCTTAGCGTCTGCCTTGCTGCTAGCGCCCCAGGCCTGCAGACTTAGTAGAAGTCGTGTAGGCTTTCCCTTAGAGTCACGCTCTGGTCCTGGCATATTGCCCATCCTTGCTAGGAATGAGGCTCTGCGAGGGTTGTCCCCACTCTTTACTGGGGCCTTCAGGGTTCCGCCTGTCTGTGCCTTGTACGATGCGCGACCCTTTGCGTTAAGGCCTCCCTTAGGATTCTTGCCCTCTGTACGCTGCCAGGCTGCTGATTTAGGCACTAGACTCCTCCGTAATTAGCTCAGGTTCTATTGTCGTTGATATACCCTCTATTACCATCGACCCACCAAGTATCGAGGCTAGGGTCATTGCTAGATCCCTGTCAGAGCTCTTCTCAGAGCGCTTGTCAAGTATCTCCTGGGCCCTCAGGCCCTCTGCCAGCGTCGGTAGCAGCTCACCTGCTTCAACCGCAGAGAACGTGTAGTCCCTAACGAGTGAGGCCAGGTCCACGCCCTTTGTGGGCTTCATGGTCTTCTTACGTTCCTCCATCACCTTGATTGCATCTGACTTGGCCTTTTCAAAGTCGCTAGTTAGATGCTCACGTCGATGCTTGCCTAGAGTTACCCTGCTCACGTACTGGCCCTCAGACTCAAGCCACTTGCTGACCTTTGTGTCTGGCATTCCCTCTCGCATTCTTCGACTTATTAGGTCAGCCAGAGGGCTCCGGCATACGTGACACCCAGTTAGAACTGGGGCCAGGTTGATGTTACTCATCTCCCTTGTAGCCAAACGCTACGTCATTTGGGTTGAGCCATCGAAGTATGACTGGAAGTATCGCAGCAATACCTGCTGAGATGATGCTCTTAACTGCATCGCCGTTTAGGTCGAATGCAGACCCACCAATTGCCAGGAACTGCGCTACGCAGGCTGCTGCGAATGAGCGTCCCCACGAAGCGAATAGAGCCTTCTGTTCCTTATTCATTACTTTGCCACCTTTCCTGTATTAACAGAAATGACCTTTGCTGGAGATGGGGTCTTGCGAACCCTTGGCATCTCAATGTTCCACCTGGCCGTTGTACCATATGCTGATCCGGTACGCTGAAGTGCAGAAGTTGGTGTTTTAGTCCAATTCTGCCTAACTACGGTACCATCGGCCTTTGTCCGTATAACTATGTTCTTGTTAGTGTTGATCTTTACCACGTTCCCATTAGCTCTTGTAACTACAATGTTCCCATTCTTAGTCACCTTAGATGTGTCGCCTTTTTGCTTTCTTACTGCAACCATAGGTATCTCCTACTTCTTGACTATGATGCAGCGCTTGTGCGGAGCATCGCCCTTGCTCGAGGCAATTGCCTTGAGCTCATCTTCGGTCACCACGACCGCAAACTTCTCTTTTCCCTTGCCGTTGAATGTGGGATCAGCGAACTGGAACCCGACTCCGTCAGCCCAGGCCGCCGCCACCATGTGGCCATACGTCGCCCCAGAGTGCCGGCCGATGTACCTCTTGTGCCACGAGCTCAGCGCCTGTGGCGGGTAGTTCTTCGCTGCCTGGACATTGATAATAAGCGCGGCGCCCTTCTTGACGCTGTCTACGCAGTCGCTCCAGTCTCTTGGATATCTGGCGTTGGCGCCAAGTTCCTTGCAGGTACGTATTAGATCCCATAGACTTGAGCCGTTGTCGCTGACACCTTGCTTCTCCTTGAATCCAGTGGCCTTTTCTTTGGCCTTGATGCCTTCTCCGGCGGTTATATCTTTGTTAAGTACCCAGGAAGACGAACATGCCGCGCTTGAAGGTCCACAGTCATCTAGTACGCCGCCAGCCTCTACGTGGTCAAGCTGAGATCTAATAACTAGCTTAGGCACCGCACTCCTCTAGCATCTCTTCATTGTCGCGGATGATCATATCTGTTGAGGATTTTTCAAGTTGTAAGCCTGCTCAATTACTAAAGCCTTCTGCTCGTCATCAAGTATTTCGTCAAGCTGAGATTCCACAGCTGCTCGAACTGACTCTGCCTTAGTTCTTTCGGCAATCTCAGTACGGATTATGAAATTAATCCGCTCATACTGATGAAGCTTTGATAGGAGTTCGATATCATCAATTGGACAGTTCTGCAATGCAGTAATTTGGTCCATTCCTTTTAAGCCCTCAAGTCTGGCTGGGTATTCTGTGGGCAGGTTTTCAAGGATCTTCCTATAGTTTGCAATGTTAGCATCGTAATCGTATATTTCCTGAATACGCATGACTAGATGGGCAGCTAGGTCCATAACCACCTTTTCGTCTGTAATAATCATCTTTAACTCCTTATCTTGACCATGTCGCAATACCACTCACCGTGGGTGATGGGGCTGTGTACTTTGTTCCAAATCCGCTTGCGTTTGTATATGTGTATACCACTAGATCATTTGCTGCATCAGCAAGGTACACCACATCAGTCCCTCCGTTTCCTACTTGTAAGTTCTTGTTAGTACCAGAGCTATTGGTGGCAGCTGGCATCCCGGATGGGTTAGTCATTTTTGTACCGAATCCAGACGAGGAGGAAAAGTTTACAATAATTGGAGCAGCAGAAAATAGTCCGCAAAGAATTTTCTGGGCTGTTGCTGCGCTTCCAACAACGTTTAGCGATCTCATTGCCGTTAGGCTTGTGGCGCTTACATTAGCAAACTTTGTACCAAATCCAGTTCCTTGTGTGTATGCAAAAGCGAATACCCAAGGGGTTCCGTTACTTCCACCAACATTAGCAAAAACAGAATTTCCAAATGGAGAGAACCTAGTTCCTTGGCCGCTATTTGCTGAAGTTGGAGTATTTAAATCTGCAGAATTTGTTCTCTTCGAGCCCCATTGGGTGCTGTTGCTCCAAGCCCAAGCCTGTATGTATGATGGGTTTGAGCTACTTACGGAAACAACATCAGTTTCTGCTGGTCCAAAAACTGGATCTGTGATATCTACCACCCCAACACTTGCTGGGGTATAGGTAGATACTACCTGGGATCCATCGACAGCTTCAATATCTATACTTGATGCTCTAATTGTTGGCTCTGGAGCCGATGCAGTTACCATATACGTTCCAGATGCATTGACGTCTACGTAGTTAGCACTTATAAGGACTCCGCCAGCGGTATCAACATTGCCATACGTACCATTTGTCCAATACCTAAATCCAGCCCTGGTTGAAGTTGATACTCCTACCATCCCCCTCTTGCTCGGATGCATGGTTGGATTGTCTAAACCAGTACTACCAGTACCACTAGAAGTCCCCCACCCGGAATTCCAATAGTATGATGCAGTCTCCGTGACAAGATGTGTTCCCTTATGTAGTTGCTGCTGAGATGCACCTATAATCATGGAGTTGTGTCTCCTAAGACTACCCACGTATTTGTCGCGCGCTTAATAGCTGTGGCTGATGACCATTGTGCTCTAAGCTTTAGTCCGTCTGACGAGTTAACCGTTACTCCTGTTCCGGCGACTATCGTAACTGCACCAGCACCCGCTCTTAGTATATGCACCTGTGCTCCTACTCCGAAAGCCACTGTTGAGTTTGGTGGTATTGTGATGTTCAATGCAGTTCCAAGCGTTACCTCGACCATTTTATCCTTGTCAGTAAGTGCAAGGGTGTATGCTACAGTTTGTACGTTAGCAGTGATGTCAAGAGTTGATACGCCAGACGTTACTGTCTGAAATGAGACACCGCCAGAACCGTTAGCCTGAAGTAGCTGTCCTGACGTTGCTGCGCCAGAGGAGATCGCAACAGTCCCAACAGCCTGGGCAATAAGTTGGCTGGAGCCAACGGAGGTTGCCGAGAGGTGGGTGGAGTTGATGCTGCCAGCAACGATAGAGACCGTCGATGTCCCAGATGCTGTGGAGACGGAGGCTGGGGAGGTCCCGATGACAGCATTGACGTATGTCCCTGCTGTCTGGTAGTTGGCGTTAAGGCTGACCGTAATTGCCGTAGTCCCAGTTGCGGAGATAGGAGATGTCCCGACAACGCCAGTGACATATGTCCCAGATGGCTGATAACTCCCAGCAGACTGGAATCCAGTGGTATTAATGGAGATGCTTACTGCACCCGCTGTAGAGAGAGACGCAGAAATCGGTAGCGTTGCACTCACGCTAGAGGCGTAATTTCCAGAAGCCTGGTAGCTTCCTGCGGTCTGGTAGTTTGCGTTGAGGGAGATTGTTGCCGTCGTTCCAGAGACTGCGGCACTAATTGGAGAAGTCCCTATTATGTTTGTTATCCCAGTGGCGTCTGCCGGGAGTGTACTCCACGTCACTCCACCGGCTCCATTAGCAGTAAGGACGTACCCGCTAGAGGCAGAGGTCGATACTATAGATATTGTCTTACCGGAACTTGTGGAAGTCGCAGATATTGGGTATGTTCCAGCAAGTGTTGTTACTGATACTGCGTTAGTAAGAGTAAGGAACTCGTTTGTGTCTATCCACTCAAGGGTTGGCTCTGCTCCTCGCAGGTCACCCTCAAACTCTTCGTATAGCTGGTCAGGTATAGAGAAGACGGTGTTAGCCGGCCCCTTTATGTCATATCCATTCCAATGGATATTTATATCCCTACCGAATCTAAACGTTGCCACTTACTTCTTGCTCCGGTTCTTAGACTTGGACATAGCTTGCAAGTTCCCCTTGCTATTGTCCTTAGGGTTCCCATTCTTGTGGTCAACGTCTTTGCCGCGGAGCTTTGCAGCCCCAACAACTTTAGCCAACTTACGACGCGCTTTATTGCGTGACGTTCGGTTGGCTAGCTGGTCGGGTGTACCATGGTACGTATCGTACTCCTTACGGTAGTCCCGCGGTTTAGTCAATATTCACCTCAAGTATAGTGCTGGGGGAGCCAGGGAATGACTCGCCCCAGCGGTAGTAGCCAGGTCGTGGAGCCTGACTACAGGATTACTTCGCTACCATTCCCTTCTTAGGGACTGGCTGAATAGTCTTCTTAGGAGCTGCCTTAGGAGCCGCCTTGACGGTAGCCTTAGGAGCTGCCTTAGGGGCAGCCTTAGCGGCCGGAGCCGAGGCCTTAGCCGTAGTGCTCGCCTTAGCTGCAGCAGCGTATCCGGATCCTGATGCTCCAGACAGGCTTGCGCCAGCGAACGAAGTCTTGCGACGTGCCGCCTGAATGCCAGCCTGGAGTGGGGAGTTGCCAGATACAATTCGATTGTATGTGCCCTGGCGCTCGCGGAGGCTATCCCCAGCAACCTTTGTAAGGCGTGGGTCGCTAAGGTTCTTAGATGGGCGCTTAGCAGCTGCGATACGATTATACGTAGCGCGTCGTTCTGCGAGACTATCGCCTGCTACTGCTTGGAGTCGGGGGTCGCCGAGTCCGGTAACTGGCTTGAGACTTGGGAGCTTGACGAGTCCCTGATTGAAAAGCTGGCCCGTCTCTGGGGTCCAAGGAATAAGCGGGGTCGTACGAAAATCAGGCTTCTTTGTAGTCGTAGATCCGCCGCCACCGCCACCGCCGCCGCCGATATTGCCGGCCGGTGCATTTCCTGAGATATTCCCTGCGCGTCCGCCGCCGCCGGCAGATCCCTTGATTATGCGCTTAGTGCGCCCTGTTCCTGAAAATCGCCCTGCCATTACTTTTTCCCCTTCTTCTTCCCCTTGGCCTTTTCGGCCTTGGATTCCATAGCAAGTTCCTTCTTGCCCTCGCCCTTTTCATGCTTCATCTTTTGACCCTTGGTCTTGTACTTCTCTACCTTAGCGCCATACTTTTCGAACATGGCCATCTTCTTTCCTGGCATTTTTCCCCCTAGCCCGCGAAGCGGGCGAAATTTTGTTACTCAGATTTCAGGTTAAGTAACATATCCCTTGCTGAATCGAAGTCTTCGTATGTCCAGGAGCTCAGCTCTCTTACGTCGATATCAAGCAGGCTTTCCGGCTCCCCAACGTATATAACGGCCAGCCCTGGGTGATCTGGGTGGGTTCTGACGTTAAGGTCGGCCCTAGTGGCCCTAACGTGGGCTACTGCCTTCCAGACGTCCCCACACCAAGAAGCCCCATGAGATACTACAATCTCGTCGTTTGGGGCCGCCTCATCGGGGCTTGAAGGGTTGCAGTCGTCTACTAGGAGGACGCTTCGGCGAGTCATTACCCTGAGTGAGTTCTCTATGTCACGGAGGGCTTGCTCGTAGGTATGCTTACCGTCGACAAAGATCACTCCGTCTATCCTAGTTGAGTACTTGGAGAAGTACTCGTCGCTAGTCATCTGGAAGAAGGTTTCGCCATTCTCGTTGTCGTTATCACAAGGGAACCGGAACTCTACGTCTACGGCTATCTTGCGATTGGCCTGTATAGGCCCGAAAGTTGCTCCCCTATCTACCCCTATCTCTAGGTAGTCTGGTCCGCCTACGACATTGATGTAGGCCTGGACCCGGGGGGATGGAATTATCGTCCTCCGCTCTGGCCACGCATTGGCTTAAGCCTATTGGACTTCTTCTGGTCCTTGACCTCTGCTCGTTGCTTGCCCTTGCCGGCAATATAGGCCATTGCAGCAATCGGGGCCACGAACGGAATGAATGGAGCCCCAGCTGCAGCTCCTGCAATGGTAGTAGCTACCATGCCAACCCCTGCTGCCGGTCCGACAAGGTCCTTAAAGGACTTCTGGCGCTGCCGTGCAGTCTTGGCGTCAATGCTGCTGTTTACTGCCTGGGACCGGCCCAGGTAGGTCGTTACGTCGTATTCCTTAGGAATGCTTGTCCTTTTCACCGGCCGGCCGGTACCGTAGCTATTGTCTACACCCATTAGCGAGCCTTCACTTTTGAAGGGGTACGATACGTATTGGCATAAGTAAGAACAGTCTTATTAGTTTTCTTGCTAATTACCTTGCCGGTATTAGCGTTTGTAGTGGTAATAGTCGTTCGCTTAGTAGCTGGTCGACCATAGGTTCCGCCAGCGCCAGAATCCTGTTCCCACTGAATATTCGTAGCATATTGGCGCTTCTGGGTCAAAGGCCTATAGCTTGGACCCATTATATTTGGCAGTTTCTTACTTACTGAACCAGGAGTATTTGGAACAGGTACTGGACCTATTGGCTCAGGGACTGAACGCTTTACCATTTGTTACAACCTCCTACTTGACCTTGTTGCTGCTTGGGAGGCCAGTACCGCCGCCGCCACGGCCAACGTTAATTCCACCACCGATAAGCAGACCGGCGCCGGCAGTAAGGCCAGCTCCAATGCCTAGGGCTACCATCTGTGGACCGGTTAGTGGCTTTCCAGCCTTTGAAAGCTGAGCAGCTACCTTCTGGATATTCTTCTGTCGAAGGGCAGCCGACTGAGCTCGAGCGCTTGGAGCCTTGCGAGTACCGCTGCCATATCCCTTGTCTATACCCATTGTTACATTCTCCTAGAAACTTGGTGTCGGAAGGAGCCCACCGACCGGGCCGGACAATGCGTCCGCTGCTCTTTCAACCTCTATCTCCCAGACCTTGGCCAGGATCTCGTGGCTTTGACCCCCGAGAATAGGCTCCAGGTGGTTGACAAGCCGCTCGACCCCCGCATAATGCAGGTGTAGCAGCTCGTGGGCTATAATTTTGGATTGCTCCTCCGGCTTTTCCTTCCAGAAGTCCTCTGAGAGGCGGAGCTTGGCGTGCCATAGGTAGTCGTGGGGCTCGATATCGGCATAAGCGTCATCGGCTGATGGGTAGTCCTGGACCTTTATCTCCCATTGGGAGAGATTTAGCAGGTCCCGGGCCTCGTCCACGTACTTCTGTGCCTTCTGGAGGCGTGTGGCCATTGTTACATCCCCCAGGGCGGACTGCCCCCTATAGGCTTATGTACCTCTTTGTTAATTATTCTGATGTACCTGTATTAGTCCTCTATATAGTAGACAGCTTTTTGGCCATTTTTGCAGAAAATCTGCAGGTTAAGAGTCCTTTACCATATATACTGTCCTCATAGTGAATGGGGGGGGCCTAGCCTTATCAGAGGGGTGTTCCAGTGCGGAGCTCAGGTGTACCTCACATTGGCGGAAACTATATATATACCCGGCAGGGTCCCCCCCTTTGAACATTCGCCGTCTCCACGGCTCATGTTCTTCAGGTATGCGCTCAGCTCATGGCTTCGCGCCCCCCCCC